>Ga0247814_10000035_pt1 | contig 143614 bp, 140 predicted proteins | sample UWRJL179409R1_FD_179947 | JGI IMG/M metagenome (GOLD analysis project Ga0247814, IMG submission 179947) | Plant litter microbial communities from Arlington Agricultural Research Station in Wisconsin, United States - UWRJ-L179-409R-1 | ecosystem: Environmental > Terrestrial > Plant litter >... | reverse complement strand
CTACCCTTCAACCATGGCTGTCATCTTGTTCCTTGGCGGTGCCCAGCTATTGTCACTAGGGATTATCGGCGAATACATCGGCCGGATCTTTAACGAGACAAAACAACGACCATTATATCTAGTAGAGGAACTGCACATTGGAACTCGCAAAAAAACACGCTGAAAAAATTAGGTTTGGGATCGTTGGCATTGCCAATACTGCACTCGACTTTCTATTACTATTTATTTTTGTTGGCCTTGGTGTCGACAAAATTGCCGCTAACTATCTTTCGACTAGTGCTTCGTTAGTTTTTAGTTTCTTTGTAAACAAGTCGTTTACGTTTACCTCAACGACTGGCAATGCCAAGAAACAATTCGCTCTGTTTATCATCATCACGCTTATCGGCCTGTGGATCATCCAACCAATCATTATCGCCGGCGTCTCGACGGCTCTCGCGGGAACCGGCTGGACTGACAGTGCCATATTGTTCGCTGCCAAGATCGTCGCAACCGTCGCATCGCTGATCTGGAACTACGTGTTCTACTCGCGAATCGTCTTCAAAAAAATCGAACAAACAAAGGACACTAAATAATGCACATTGCCATCGACGCCCGTATCATTAGCTCGACGACCGGTCGCTACGTCGAACGACTCCTGACCTACCTCCAAGAAATTGATCGCACCAATATATATACGGTGCTTGTTCGATCAAAAGACAAAACCTATTGGAAACCAACAAACAAAAACTTTACCGTACAGGTGGCTGATTTTGATAACTATTCCGTGGCCGAACAATTCGTTTTCAAGCGCTTCTTGAAAAAATTACACCCCGACCTAGTGCACTTTTGCATGCCACAACAACCCGTTTGGTACAAGGGCAAAAAGGTCACGACTTTTCACGACTTAACACTGGTCAAAACCTATAATTCAGATAAAAACTGGCTTGTTTTTCATGCCAAACAACTGATCGGCAAATCGGTCTTTAAAAAAGTCGCTCGTGATAGCGACCATATTATCGCCATTAGTGAATTCACCAAAAAAGAACTCCTCGATTTTACCAACATTCCCGAGGAAAAAGTCACGGTCATCTACGAATCAACCGACGTCGCACTGGGCGCTTCAACCTCGTACACACTGCCCTACAAAAAATACATCCTGTATGTCGGCCAACAATCTGACTATAAAAACATCAAACGCCTTGGTGACGCGCACCAAAAGCTCCTCGAAACCTACCCCGACCTTGGCCTTGTGCTAGTTGGTAAAAAGAATGCTAGTGCCCTCACGAACGAAACGTATTTTGATAGCAAACACTACAAAAACATCCTATTCACTGATTTCGTCGAAGACGATCAACTAAATTGGCTGTATTCACACGCCGGCGCCTACATCTTCCCATCACTCATGGAAGGCTTCGGACTACCCGGCCTCGAAGCAATGGGTCACGGCACACCAGTTGTTAGTAGCAACGCGACCTGCCTGCCTGAAATCTACGGCAAAGCTGCTCATTATTTCGATCCGTTAAACGTCGGCGACATAACGCGCGCCATCACCGAAGTCCTCGGCAACGAAACACTGCGCCGAGACCTGTCTAAACGCGGCTACGAGCAGATCAAGAAGTATTCCTGGATAAAGATGGCCGAACAGACTCACGCCGTCTACGAAGACGTCTTAAAAAGCTAAAGAAAAACGCCCTAATGTCGGGCGTTTGGTTATTATGAGCTTGCTTGGGCAATCGTTATTGCTCGTTCGTGGCCTTCGCCCTCAGAGAACGTGCGGATATCTTCGTATTCCGTTGCTACTTGGTGAACGATGCGGCGGTCAGCAGGGTTCAAATGTGCAACGTGTGAATCACCAGTTCGGCGAACTTCTTCGATCCAGACACGCGCTTCTTTAGCGACACGTTCAGCGCGTAGCTTTTTGTAGTCAGCGATATCAATGTTAACGCGCCAGACAGCGGCGTCTTGATTGCGGAGCACCGTTGAAACGAGATACTGCAAACTGCGCAGTGTCTCGGCGTTACGGCCAATTAACAGACTATTAAGTTCGGTTGAAGGGACAGCAAGTTCAATAACGTCATCGTCAGTAGACGCGACAACTTCGACGTTGATACCAAAAAATGACAATAAGTCTGCCAGATATTTCTGTGCAAATTCGGTTGACTGCTGCTTGTTCATTAAACCTCCTTATTTTTGCGTGGGGTATCTTTTGCAGTGATGCGCGTTACCTTTGTAACGGTCGCCTCTTTGGCCTGTTTCTCGCGGGCTTTGGCTGTGGCTTTTTTGCCTTCTTTTTTAATGCCCTGGTCAGCGATCTTATCCATTTCTTCGGCGTCGCGCTTTAGCAGGAAGTGTTGTTGAATAGCGGCGAAGACGTTTGAAGTGACATAGTAAAGCGCTAGTGCACCAGGGAGGCTCAGCATAATGAATAGCATAAAGAATGGCATGATTTTCATCATCTTGCTCATCATAACGGCGTTCAGCTCGGCCTGGTCGGGCTGTTTACCTTCAGCGGCTTCAGACATAACATCGCGGAATCGCTTAGTACTACCAGCTTGTGGTGAGGTTTGTTTTGTAATGATGTACTGGGTGTACGCTGCGATCAGGGCGAGGATCACGAGGAATATATTGACGCCAGCCGGGCTAATCGCGTGTGCTGTCAGGTCAACAATACCAAGTAGTTTTTCGTTAAACTGTTCTGGGTGATCAATCAGTGCGCGAATTGGTGGGAAGTTTTCCATAAAGTCGTACGTAAACTCCGCAATCTGGTCGCGGTGCAGCGTGAAAATCTGAATCACTTGGTACAAGGCAATAAAGATAGGCAGTTGAATCAATAGAATCAGGATAGAACGAAACGGTTTGACGTCGTGTTTTTTGTATAGCTCAAGCATTTGCATGCTTTCAAGTTGTCGGTTACCCTTGCTACCTTTTTTAATCTTTGCCAGTTCTGGCTGCAGTTTACGCATCGCCTTAACTTGGTGTAGCTGTCGAACAACCAGTGGCCACAAGGCAAAACGGATCAAGATCGTAAACAGAATAAGGGCGATACCGAAGTCACCGCCAGGAATAATGCTATACAGCCCCATCAATAAGTTAAAAATTGGTTGGACAATGAATGTCTCGAAAATGTTCATGTAAGGTGAGCCTCTTTTAGTAAATCTATCGTGTATGTAGCCATACTATATCCGTAAGATTATATCATTTTCAAACTGTTTTATACAGTCCAGCCTTCTCTATAAGTGTATCTAGCTGTCCCTTTAGATCTGGGTATGGAATATCTTTCAAATCTGGTGATGTACAGATAACAACAATATCATAGGTATCGTTCAGTTTATCTAGGTGTACGCGCAGGTATTCATAGATGCGTCGGCGAATACGGTTACGGCCAATCGCGCTCTTTATCACCTTTTTACTCACCACTACTGAAAAACGTGGCTTCGAGCGGTGTGTATTAATAACCGATTTAATTGTTAAGGTCTGCGAGCGAACAGCCTTGCCGTTGGTATAGACATAGCGAAGGCTATTGTGGCCGTGAAAACGGAAGGGTGAAGGAATCATAGTAATTAGTATAGACGATTAATAGTTGTATGGTTTTGTGATAAAAAAGCACCGCGTCTTTCGATGCGGTGATTCTTATTAGACAGTTAGTTGAGCGCGGCCCTTGTTGCGGCGGCGCTTAAGAAGTAGCCGTCCAGCCTTTGTCGCGATACGAGCACGGAAACCGTGTGTACGAGCGCGGTGGCGAGTGTGTGGTTGGTGAGTTCGTTTTGGCATATCTCAACAATCTTATCAAATTTACCTCTATTGTTCAAGCACTAGCGTCTGATGACTATACAAAGTTGCTTGATTTTTCTAAAAATCGTGACGTCGTATATAAACTTATCCCCTGATTCACCCCATTTATCCACAGTTTAACAGAGGTGGCGAATAATTGTGTACAACTCATACCCCTTTACGCCCCTCTTTTTAATAAGTCACTCAGGGGTTGTGGAAAACTCCGTTTCTGCCGTATAGTAAAGGGTAATCAAGGAATCAACTGTTGACGGGGAACAAGGTAAAGTATGAATGCGTTATGGCAAAGTGTTTTAGGCGAAATCGAACTCACCGTTTCGCATGCGACGTATACAACGTGGTATAAAAACACAGAACTAGTGAGTCATAACGACGAAGAGCTTGTCATCGCCGTTCCTAACATCTTTGCTAAGAAACAATTTGAAGTGAAGTTTAACGATCAAATTAAAAAAGTACTTGCCAATAACGGTGTCGAACCAAAGCGAATTACCTACACTATCATCGTTGCTGGCAAGAAAACCCGCGTTAACCGTGAAACAACACTCGATAACGTAGACAACAGCTCGATGGCCGATGCACTTATCCCACAGCATAATACTCAGTCTTCTTCACAAATCGGTCGTCCAACCTCGGGATTATCAGTAACCGGCAACCTAAACCCTCGCTACACCTTCGATAACTTTATCGTTGGATCAAGTAACGACCTCGCCTACACCGCCAGTCGCGCCGTTGCAGTTAACCCGGGCATCAAATATAACCCGCTGTATTTCTATGGTGGTGTTGGACTTGGTAAAACTCACCTTATGCAAGCAGTTGGTAACGAGATTATGAAACTCAACCCCGCAGCTCGTGTCTTGTATGTCAGTTCAGAGACATTTGTGAATGAATTCCTCGACTACATTCGGTTCAAGAAAAAAGGCTTCTCTGATAAGTACCGTAATATTGATGTATTGATCGTTGATGACATGCAATTTATTGCCAACAAAGAAAAAACCCAAGAAGAATTCTTCCATACCTTCAACTTCCTACACCAAAATAATAAACAAATTATTATCAGTAGCGATAAACCACCACGTAGTATACCTACCCTCACCGAGCGTCTTCGGAGTCGATTTGAAATGGGTATGTCTATTGATGTACAGATGCCTGACTTTGAAACGCGCTGCGCAATCCTAAGTGCCAAAGCTTCACTGTCTGGAGTTGAACTAAATACTGAAACAGTCGAATACCTGGCGACCAATATCAAAACCAACATCCGTGAACTTGAAGGTGCCTTAAATCAATTACTTGCCTACGCCGAACTACATGGTATTGAGCCGGACATTACAACCGCCGAAGGATTACTTGGGAATGTTCGTCAATCTCGCCCACAACACTTAACGAGTAAACAAATCATTGATCGCACTGCCAAACACTTCCAGCTTCAAACCGAAGAAATGTGTAGCGTCAAACGCGACAAACACATTGTCGTCCCACGCCAGATCGCGATGTACTTATTACGAAGTGAACTACATTTAAGCTTCCCGAAGATTGCCGGTGAACTGGGTCGTAAAGACCACACGACAGCGATTCACTCAGTCGAAAAGATCGAAAAAGCCATCAAGCTTGATTTCGTTATTCGTGAACAAGTCGCCTCGATTCGGGAGAAATTATATGCTTAAACAACTCGCGTATGTGACCAGTCCTGCCCTTTTTACCTGGGTAAAAAATGTGTACAGTCTGGGTATAGCAAAGGGTACAAACGGTGCGCAGTTACCCACAACCCAACCACATACTGATACTTACCCACTCACTCCAGTTCACAAGTCCCCAGTTGTACAACGCTTTATACACCAATTTAAAACCCACTTATCCCCGTCAAAAATCAGTCATTTCAATCCGTTAAATAACCACTTATACCCATTATCCACAGCACCTATTAACAACCAGAACGAAAGAAAAATTGGAAAGGAATAACACAATGGAACTTACAGTAACTCAAGAAAATTTCGCCCGAGCTTTGTCAGCAGTGGGACGAGTCGCAAGCAATAAGACCGGACTTCCAATATTAAGTAACATCCTTTTGCGAACAGATGGTAATAGATTATTGGTTGCTGCTACCAACTTAGAGATTGCCACAACGCAGTACATTGGTGCCAAAATAACCAAGCCTGGTGCAATCACTGTCCCTGCCCGTTTAATATCTGAATTCGTTAGCTCTCTTCCAAAAGATTCAATCGACCTCAAAATCGTTAATAGTAATATTCATTTAACGTCTGGTAAGTTTCATTCAGTTATTAATGGTGTCATTGCTGATGAGTTCCCTGAACTTCCAACCATTAACGAAGATTCTTCTATTAGCTACACAATAAATACAGATGATTTCAAACAAGCCGTTAGTCAAACGATCATCACGGCTGGGTCTGATTCAACTCGTCCAGTACTAACGGGTGTCTATTGGCACTCACATGAAGGTCAACTGTACTTAGCTGCAACTGATGGGTACCGTCTATCAGAGCGCCGCCTTGTGGAAACCTCTAGCGAAGTATCAGCCATCATTCCCGTTCAAACACTGCAAGAAGTGTTACGAACTATCGTTGATGATGCCGACACAGTGGATATCTTGTTCGACGAAACACAGGTTCGCTTTAGAATTAACGAAGCCGAAATCATTAGCCGCCTAGTTGATGGCAACTTCCCTGATTACAGGCAGCTTATTCCTGCTAAGTCGGATATCAATGCCACAGTTAACAAGCAAGAATTTGTCCGTGTCACTAAAATCGCTGGCCTCTTTGCACGTGAATCTGGTGGAAGCGTCACTGTAACAGTCGATGCCGATAATAAATCAGTATCTTTGCACTCTATTGCCTCTGAATATGGTGAAAATACTTCAGAACTCACCACTTCGGAAGTTGAGGGTAGCGGACAAGTGACTTTGAACTCTCGTTATTTGTCAGAAGCGCTGTCTGTTATTGACGATGACACGCTAGAATTTAGCTTTAGCGGTAAATTATCACCGTGTATCTTGAAATCAGTTAAAAAGGACACCAATTACTACCACGTCATCATGCCGCTAAAGAGTTAATTCTTTCACATGGCGATCGTCAGTAAATTGGTGGTACAAAACGTCCGCTCGCACGAGCAGTACGAAGTATCACTTGTCCCCGGCGTGACAGTTATTACTGGCCCAAACGGCAGTGGTAAAACAACTATCCTAGAATCGATCTATATTGCTCTTCAAGGCACCTCCTTTAAAGGTGTCGATAAAGACGTACTGAAATCAGACAGCCCGTGGTGGAAGATTGACTTGTTGTTGGATGATCAAGACAAACGAACCGTCAAATTCGACCCATTAAAAGTCACTGCGAAAAAGCAATTTGTCGTTGATGGTAAAACGTCGGCTCGCTTAGCACCAAAAAACAAATACCCTATCGTTTTATTTGAACCTGAAGATCTGCGCCTGCTAAACGGCTCCCCTGCTCGCCGCCGTCAGTTTATAGATCGCTTCATTACCCAGTTAAACCCGTTGTACGGTACCTCGCTTCGTAAATATGAACGTGCACTCAGGCAACGAAACAATCTGCTGAAACGCTTTAATACGTCGCCGGATGAATTATTCGCGTGGGACATCACACTGGCCGAACACGGTGCGTATATTATCGAACAACGAATTGCCTTTATTGAAAAGATTAACAGTCAGCTGGATGATGCCTACCATGACATCGCTGATTCAGACGACGAAGTATCAGTTCATTATTCACATACCTTTGTTGGTGACACCAAGCAAAAGATTTTAGCTGAATTACATGCGCACGTTGAACGTGACAAAATGCTCGGTAATACCTCTGTCGGGCCACACCGCCACGATGTCATGTTTGAACTCAACCATTCCCCTGCGCTTTCGAATGCCTCACGCGGCGAAGTACGAACGATTATTCTGGCGCTGAAGTTTTTGGAAGTTGATATTATCGAACGGTTAACAGGATTAAAGCCACTTATTTTGCTGGATGACGTGTTTTCAGAGCTTGACCCTGCAAGGCAACAAGCTTTAAGCGATAGAACTCGCGACTATCAAATTATTATGACCAGCACCCACATTACGAGTGGGCAGGTGAAGTTCAAACATATTAATTTATCCTAATATAGATATATTAGTGGTCATCTTTGTCGTAGGCCTGTTGGTATACAGGTTGATTGCCGGATTCGGGATAGATGAGTATGTACATGTCATTAACATATATATATTTGCCGACGACAAGATACCGCGTCCCGCTATTAGCTATTAGGATAAAACGAATCTCACTCGATTTATCGGCTGCGTTATAGGTAATTGAGACGCTTGTTTTTTCAATCGTTACATACGTTAATTTTTCGCCGGTATAGGTTTTTACAAAATTTGAAAATTCTTGGTCGAACTTTCTTACTTGAAGTGCTGAAAGTGTTGTATTTACCAGTGCATCAATACCGTAGACGGTTGACGTGCTTTTAGTTGCAGTGGGTGTTTTTGGAAGGTTGCTTACTTCAATAGGCATAACGTTTTGTTTACTAGTGGCAAATGCTATTAATGACACGACTGCAATGAGCGCAATAAATGCCCCGACTGCGATAATAATTCGTCTTTTAATAATGGTATTTTCGTTCATAAACTAAGGATCCTGAATGATATACGTTATTGGATATTTTTCGGGGGTATAGCCGTTAATAAGGGCGAGTCTTGCAGTAATTTCGGCTTGATAGGTTGCTATAGATGCATCTCGTCCGGCAACCATGTCCTCGCGTGTTAGGAATATAGTAGCCACAAGCGAGACAGAACCTTTTCCATCTGGTGTGGCGTTCAGTGTTGATTTGATAACGTATGAATCCGTCGACAGAGGTGTGGCGTTTGCAACGGGGTCATTAACTACCGCAGGTTTATCATCTTGTCGTTCAAGTATGATATTTTTGTCTTCATCGCTTAGTAGCGAGTCGTCATTCTTTGGTATGAACGTATAAGTAAATGTGTCGATAGCATATCCATCATTTGAGGTGATATCTTGAAGTGTTATGGTGTAAGTTCTCTCAGACACCATGTTTTGATATAGATTTATGACAACTGTTTTATTGAAGTGGTTCACGGATGCGACGATACCAGTGCCATGATCATCGAACTTAATCGCTGTATTTGAAATCGTACGATTTGTTTGTATCTTGATAGTTGGACTTTGTATCGCCACCCTATCGCTTGATGGTGATATCGACAGGATAGAAAATGTAAAAAAGTAAAAATAGACTAACCATCCAATTAAAGCGACTGCAATCACGATAGTCGTAACGATAATCGGTTTTTTATAACGTGCTATATCCATATATTATCCTTTCGGTGAAACATATCCATATGCTTCGTTAGGCCAATAAGTAGAGTTTTCACTCTTCTTTACTTGGCTATTTTCTTTACCGCTCACACCATTACTATAGCCTTCATTTCCACCGATAGTAGTCATGACGGTTGGACTCGATGCAGATATAACGATATTCGTGTGGTATAGGTCGGTCGCATCTCCATAGACGGCTATATCGCCTGGCTGCGGAGTGTATGCCCCATCATTTAGATGCCATTCAAACTTGTCACCCTTTTTTCCAAGTTCCATAAGTTGACGTACAACGGCAAAATATGGCTGAGTCTCGTCGTTAACAGGATAGCCGGCATCTTTATAAATCCAACTGACGAACCATGCACACCATTCACCGGAGACACCATAGGTGTAGGTAAGGTAGTCACCACCTGTCTTTTTCTGGCCACTAACCCATGATGCATATTCTGCTTCGGCGGCTTTGACGACCTTTTCACGAATAGTTCCAGTCAGAGCGCCACAAGCACCTGATGCAGTTTGTGCTGCGCTACCGCTATATTTGTCAAAAATTGCTTGCCCGCTCTTTACACGTTCGGCTGCAGTCGAGTCGATATTTCCAGGTATTTCAAAGTTGTATACCCAAAGGTTTGAAGCACTCTTGATAGAAGTTTGTTTTTTTAGCGTTTCCCATTCGTTATCACCAACAGTCCCATTCTCAATATACGATACTGTTTTGCTTCTGATTTGTCGTGAAGTGGATGATTCCTTGAAAAGGAAGTCTAGTTCATGAAGGAGCATCTTGTCATTTGCATCGACAGGCATACCAGCAGGGACAAATCCACCAGATTCAGAGACACCGCTACCGTACGAATTGGAGTAATACGTCGCCATAACTTCGGGTATTTTAGAGTTAAGGTACGCAACGACACCTTTTTCTGGACTTGGGTCAGATCGACGACCAAATGTCCATTGGACAATTCCCCACCCACCGTTTGGGAATGACTGACTCATCTCTTGTCGTGTTGGGCTAAAGCCAGATTCATTTTGGATATTTCCAGCAACGCCGGCAGCTTGCTCTGGTGTGAGTCCTTTTGCCTTTAGATAGTTAAATACTTTTTCGCGGTTATCAGTCCCTGTGAGGCTTGCAACCGAGCTATTCGTTGTCGAACAAGCGGTATCGCATGGATCATAGTAAAGGATTGAGTTTGCACTATAAAAATCAGTATCACATGTTTTCGTTGGTGCTTCTTGCGCGGATACAGAAGTAGAAAACGACAGGATTACAACCAGCGCTATAGTAAATAGGCTAATGCGTCGTAGAATCATTCAAATCCCCCAATACCATTTTTCGTTAAATACTCAGCTGGATTGATAAATACCCCAGTCGGGTTTTTTGTGTAGCCGGCATAAGCTGCGGGGTCTGTGACCGCATCAACCCTTAATTCGAAGTGGAGGTGTACTCCAGTGGATTGCCCGGCACTTCCCATCTTTCCAATAACTTGACCAGCGGTGACCGTATCACCAACCTTTACTGTGATATCTTGTGAATACATGTGGAGGTATTGGCTAACAAGGCCATCAGCATGCTGAATTTGAACCGTGTTATTTCCACCACTATCGACATCAATAACGGTGCCATCTTGGAAAGATTTAACGTCACCGCCACCGGTAAAATCGAGTCCTTTGTGCCATGTCGAACAACCGGCACAAGGTGAGCTTCGTGGCCCAAATCCATCAGAGATCCGAAACCCTTCATTAACAGGGAGTACGACGGTTCCTGATTCAACAGTTGTATCAGTGGCCATTTCTTCGTCATCCATAGCGGAGTTGACGGTTTGATCGATAGTAAAGACACGGAAAGCACTTGCTTTGTCGCTCGTCTCCATACATGTCTTGCCCATAAGGAGGTCAGGGTTATCAGATTCTTCGCCTGTTTCTCCCCAACCTTCTGTTCGATCGACGCAGTATTTCAAGAAATTTTTGTAGTCATCGCTTTTTGCGACACCGGCATCAGTAATGTGGTTGTTAACAAGCATGTAGTTGAGAGTACTTTCGGAGTCCATTGCTAATTCCGACTCTGTTAATCCATAGCGAACATTACAGAATACGTCAGCAGCAATATTGAGTTCGGCGTACCCTTCATCGGTACACTGATTGAACCTATCTGGGTTATATGTTCCAGCGGCGTAGGTCGAAGGAATAATTGACGATAAAGTTGTCGAGAAGAATTTAGGGATGGCGGCAAGTGCTGCTGGGACGCTAGTAGCGCCTGTTGTAAGTGTTGGATTAAGTGTTCTTGCAAAAGATCCAAGGAATGAATATTGATTCATGACGTCAAGTGGTGTGTCTTTTGCTTCGTATACTCCCTGTGCAATATACTCGTTCTTTACAGTATTGGTCTTCGTGAGGTAACCCTCAAGCTCATTAGAGGCAAGCGGCTTTAGGCCACGCGACTGCGCCATACCACCAAGCAGAGCACTTGTTCCAGCGAAGGCAGCATCACCTGAGTCGACTCCCTTTGTTTCTGGGCCAACAACCTTACCGGCGATAATATCAGCTAATGCTGCTTGAAGGAATGGAAGCGCCATACCAATAGCCAATGATGCACCTATAGAGATCGCCGTTGTTGCGCCGAAACTTCCGGCAGCCGCCGCAATACCAACGACAAGTCCGGCACCGCGTACCCACCAGCTTTGAATGACGCCACATGTTCCGCGGATATTGTCTTTCCCACCAACAGCACTAGCTACAGAATTCGTAACGCCGGATAGCGTTCCGGACAAACCACCACCAACCATATACTGTTGAGATCGAGTGGTTAGCACAGGTGCTTCGTTATAGGCTGCGACTTTGTACCCAGGGGAATCAAAGGCACTCTTTTTGTAGAATGGATTGTCGCGCTCTTTGGCATTGTCTTGAGATTCCTCGACGCTTGCGCCAGTCGTCGTACTTAACTCATCGGTGATTGTTTCCCGGGTGTCTGTTGCGGTAAGGATATTGCCAAGGTATTCAACTTCTTCAGGTGTTGCCGTACCGGCTTTTATGGCATCAGCGGTTCCTAGAAATACCATTGCATATTGCCCAAGTTGTACCGAGCGGGTTGCCTTGGAGGCGGCAGAGACAGCTCGTGCCGTATTGTAGACTGTACAGGCAGAGTCGGCTGCACCGACAATCGAGAGACCCTTTAATGCAGAACCACCAACACTCAAGACGCCAGTCACTGCTTTGGCACCCGTCGCCTTAACCGTTGCTGCCCTAGTATTTAGCATGTCATTTTGAGCAACAATTTCGCTAAACTTAGGATCTGATTCGATTATCTTATTTTTACCGTCCATGACATAGCGTTTGCCGTCGCCGTCTGTGCGAACACCATTTCCATTTGATATATCGTCACCGGCAGAGTTTTTAGCTAACGATTCATCAAGTTCTTCAACTGTCGTACCAGCTAGTTTGTTTGTTTTTGATGTCTTGAATTTTTCCTTAAACACCTTCATCGCTGTTGAATCACTCAAGCTCGCATAAATTGGATTATGAATCTTGTTGAGTGCGGACCTCACGACTGGATCGCGCCGTTGATTAATCAGATCTTGAGGGTCCTTGATATCAACACCATTTGGGGCAACCATCGAGGTTACCTTTTGGCGTCCAAATCGTCCTTCTTCAGCCTCTACGGTAAAGCCAGCCTTCTTGAAACGTTCGACTTGTTTTTTAGACATACTCGCAAACTGACAGCGAATTTTCACTGAATTACTACAAACACTTGCAGGAGCCTGTAGGTTTTTTAGTTTCGCTTTAAATACGGCGTCGGACCGAATATCATATGCGGCCAACTGATCATTAAGGTCAGAAGTTAAGACTTCTTTTAGCTGAATGATACCAAGTCCCGGTGAAAGAAGTATTGAAAAAATGCCGCCTCCACCCAGTACCATACCTAAAATTAGTCCAAGAGGCCCCTTTTTCTTAAACAGGCTCTTAAATGTGATTTTTTGAGCCTTTGAACTACCGCTTGGCTTATAAAAACCATTTGCTAGACTTGTATCGTCTGGGTTTTCTTCGGCTTTGCGAACAGAGTCCTGGTTCTTGGGATCATTCGCGAACTGCTCCGCTTGATCAATGCCACTTCCTGTATACCCTGCCCCTATTCCCTCGCGGTACGCCTGTTCGCCAGGATTGTAAGCACTATCCTGTTCATCTTTATTAGTTGGAGGCATTGTTGGGGTTGGAGACGCCATAATTGCTTTCTATTATACCCTACCGACTAGGGGTTTTGACTATAGGCCACTCCCCTGTCCAGGGTTTTGAACTTGTGGGTTGGTTGTAATAAGGCGTTGTTCGGTTTGGCTAGCCTGAATATTGATATGAACGTGGCTTTGACCGGCAAAGAACAAACCTTGCCCGATTGGGAAGTTCGCTAGGCGCTTCTTCTCTTCCTCGGTTAGTTTAAAGACGTCAGAAAGTACATCAACGGCGCTAGAAGACTGCTTTAGTAGTAGCTGCATCGAGCTGTTGGCGACAATTGCGCGGCCCATTTTACTCCCCATGAAGTCTTCGACGTCCTGGGTGATAGTAGTTAGTCCGAGTGCGTACTTACGGGCGCGCTTTGCCAGGCTGAACAAGAAGTTCGCCGAGTCGTCGTATTTCATCAGTTCCCACGCTTCGTCAACGATCAACATGCGCTTTTTGCGGTCAGTACGAACGATATTCCAAATGTGACTCAGGACAATATACATCGCAACTGGACGAAGCTCGTCTTCTAGGTCGCGAATATTAAACACAACCATTGGGTTATTGATATCGATATTAGACTGCTGGCTAAAGATGCCAGCGAAGGTTCCTGTTGTGTATTTGCGCAGGCGCTGAGCTAATTGTGGGCCGGTACCACCCATGTGAAGTAGTGTATCGTATAGGTCAGAAATAGTTGGCGGTGGTGAGTTGTGAGTCAGTGGATCGCTAGTAATACCAACGCGGGCGTACGTATCGATCAAAGCTTGGTCGAGGTCAGCCTCTTCAACCGGGTTAAGTGTCGACATGGCAGTTCCGTTGGCAGCAACCTGTGTACCACCCAGCATTAGGCGGAACAGTCCGTGTAACGTCACGAGGTTTGCACGTAGTGCATCTTCGGCTTCGTCACTGTCGATAACCCGTGGAAGGTCGAATGGGTTGATGCGTGTGCTCGAGTTTAGGCTAAGGCGAACATAACTACCACCAACCGCTTCGGTAAGTTTCTGATATTCGTTTTCGGGGTCGATGATGATAATTTCAGTTCCTAACATCATGCTACGCAGCGCTTCGAGCTTCACAGTAAACGACTTACCTGCACCGGATTTAGCAAACACAACCATGTTGGCATTTTCTAGTTTGAAACGGTCGAAAATAACCAAGCCATTATTGTGCATATTAATGCCATAAAGGATGCCGGTATTGTCTGTCAGGTCGGCGCTTGTGAATGGGAAGCTGGTGCTAATCGCACCGGTGTTCATATTACGGCGAATCTGTAGCTGGTCAGACATTTGGGGAATAGTGCTATTAAGGCCCTGTTCTTGTTGAGATGAGGCAACTTTACTAAAGACGAGTTGTTGTCCGAAGAGTGTTTCGATCTTATTTTGGACAAAGCTTAGTTCATCAAGACTGTCTGCGTACAATGTGACGTACAGGCCAAAACGGAAGAATCGCTCTGCGCCGAGTTGAATCTGGTCACGCAGTTCCTCTGCGTCACTAATCGCAGCTTCAAGCCCTGGGTCGCGGGTCTTTCCTTTTTCGTTGTTAATTGAGGTGCTTGCCTCGAGTTGTGTTACCTTTTTGCGAAGGTTGTTAAGGACGACCTGTGAATCGACAGGATAAATATACATACTGACGTCCAGTACTTCGTCAATATTGATCAGTGAACTTAACCAACCTGTATAAATTTGACGAGGATATCCATAGACGTAAAGAGTCCGGCCGTATTTTGTCCCAAGACGGAAGTATGAAGAGTGGATCTCGATACTACTTGGGGCAATCAGATCGCGTAGTGTTGAAACGCCTTTTAAGAATGCCTGTTCGACTTCGGCTTGTTCGCGCGCGCGTTGCTGCGCTGCAATATCGGTTGCGGTTTGCTTGGCCATTATTGGGTCACTCCTGGCGGTTGGTTCAGATTATTGTTCTGGTTTGGTGTGCTGGCTGGGCCACCCTTGGTAGTGTAAACACCTGTGGTTGTCTCGAAGTCACCGAGTGGCTGACGAACGGCTGTGTCGGGGTTGTAGAAGTTGTAATACAACTCGCCGAGTGATTTAGTATCGAGCTGCACGCTTTGAATGCCGATCTGGAACATACCAGCAATTACATTGTCGACACGGTTCTTAATCTCGTCCTTAGCTTTTTGGTACGCTGCCGTATCAATACGGGTAACCGTATTTTTAGGACGGGCAAACAGCTTGCCGAAGAAACCCTTCCCTTGTTCGATGAAGTTAGCACTGTCCCCGAGCGGAAAGAACGGTACCACGATGTAAAACGATTTCTCCATGATATTAGCTTCCTGTGCAAGAACATCAATATAGTTCATATAGTCGTCCATCAAAACGCCGAGCAGCATATTATCTTGGTTGCGGCGCAGTAGCGCTAGTTTATCAAGATAGACGCTAATATCAACTCGCTGTGAACGGACAAGGATCTGTACTGGGAAATTGAGTGAGTTGAGGAAGTTTTGATAGCTGTATTCAACTCCTTCGCGCTCTCGTTCGCTCATCAAGTCGAAGTTAATTGATTTACACGCAACCACCGCTCGCATCGAGCCGTCGATCATAATAACCATATTGTCACGCACTTCAGAGAGCTGAAGTGTACTTTGGGTTGAGTTCGGGTTAGATGGAACGGGCTTACTTTGTCCGCCAGAGGCGATATTGGCAGCTTGTTGGGCGGTTGGGGTTGGAGTTGTGGCGCCAAAAGGAACCGCTTGAGATACGGGTGCGGTAGCCGGCGGCCCTGATGGGGCTGGCTGATTTAAAAACGGATTGTTTGGCTGCATAGCCTTGCTCGTCCTATTCCCACTCTCGGTGCCATGATTTGTACCGAATTATCGCAACGATATCACTACCTCTTCGGACATATCGTGTTCTTTTTCTTGAATACGATGCGCTTCACGGGCAATTGTCTCGATTGACAAGTCAGGGTTATTTGCAAGGTTTATTATATCAGCTGACAACGGTTTACTGCTAGTGGTTGGCGCAGTTTGTGGTGGCGGAATTGGGATTGACTGTGTAGCCTGGTGAGATGGATCGTTCATGGGCTGTATAACCATCTGTTGAATCGTTGGATATGGGTTGTACGTGGGTGTCGGTGTTTCTATGGCGGGTACAGGAACAGCATAGACTGTTGCCGGGTTTTGTGGTGTTGCCATAGGCTGTGGCTGTGGTGCTAATGAGTCTATGGGTGTCGTAACTGCCACAGGCGCCGCTGGAATGGCCTGAATTGGCTGGTGCATACGGTCAATCGCCTCTTGACGTGCACGACCGGCTTCTTTGTTCATGATTGTATTAAAGGTTTGCGCAACCGAACCCGTACCATCTAGGACGTCTTCTGCACTTTGGGCTTCGACAAAGATATCGTTATTAATAATAGTGCTTGGAGATTGAGCGCTGGCCCCTTCTCCACGAATAGCCCAACCCTGCGAGTCGACGATACTAGCAAGGTAACTAAAGCGTTGCTGGGCGTCGTCTTGCGAGATATTTTTCATTCGCTGTATCTCGACAACCCTTGGTGTCGTGATTTCAATAAGTGACTCGATGCCATCTGGATCCCAGAGGCGTTTGTGCGGCTTTAGGTAGAAAGAAACAATCGCTGCAAGATAGATTTCCATTGGTTGATCTTTACGTAGCGGCAGTGCAAGTGCACCAAAAAGCAGCATAACCGGCAATGGAATGATTGCCAAACCAATGAATAGACGAGATAGTCCCCACGCAGCGACACCTGCTAGGGCAACAATAATGAGGTAGATAAACTGTCGGAAACTAAATGGACCGATGAGTTTATCGTCTGCCTCGACGTCTTGGGGTACTTTGTAGGTAGCCATAATAGGTTTAGTATATCAGTCTTGTGGTTACATGTTAATGCGCCACATAGAGCCTGTTATGGCCGACCTCGACGCTCTATTTCATCAAGTGCATTCAGCCCTACTTCCGTCATTGCAGTCCGACCACTCGCGGCATCTTCAGCAATAGATCGCTCTTCAGCTGCTTGATGGATGATTTTAACCTCATGGTCTGAAAGATTTTGGATGCCGCCAACATTATTAATCACTGTTTGGTAGTGGTCTGCGCTGCCATCGAGGCGCACTCTGGTTGGCGAACCGTTACCACTCGCAGAGCCAACTGATGTGGCGGTGTTGGCAGGAGATACTGGGCCTGTAGAATTATTTGCAGCAGGAGGGGCGTTTATGACAGAGGGGGTGCCTGTAGGCGCGCTGGCCGCAGGACTAACAAGGCTCTCTATTTGGGCATTTGCTTCTGTATTACCAGCAACCCTACCATTAATTTCGCTAGATCCGCGAATACCATCTGCAGCCGCACGAAGTGCAACCATGAGCGACGGATCACCCTTACTTGCTTTATCTTGAGCTATTCTTATAACACGCGCCCTTGCATCGTTGTGCATACCAGCAAATGATTCTGCTGTGTACTTACCTTCACGGATTCCGCTTTCTATTGAATTATCGAGATCGGCTGGTGATCCAATCTTGGCCTGATCAATCTTATCCAGCGTTTTACCACCTAGTGAAGGATCTTTTTTTGCATGGCCGTTGGCTGCAACACCTTGAGCGATTGTTTGAGAGAACTTCTGTAGGCTGCCCCCAGAGGCTTCAACAAGTTGATAAATATCACCCATACCGCCGGTTCGCATTTGTTCTTGGATTGCCGCTTTTTGCATTGTATTGCCACTGTACGTCTTGCCATCTTTTGTGACTGAGCCTGTCGTTGCCAGTTCTTGACGCTGTGATCCGCTGAGTTGTGCATCCTCGATCACTATCTTTGACGCATTTACTTCATCAACCTCGAATTTATTCTCAGCGCTAATTGCATTTGCAAGAACACGCTGAGAAGCTTCTCCATTTGCTTCGGATGTCAATGATCCGCCTGCAGCAGCATTTCTGAAACTATCGTTAGTTTTTGCCTGGCCTGCTAGGTATTCAGCGTTAGCACGGTTTGTTTCACCTTCACGACCTGCGGCAATACCTTTTCGACGTGCACCAAAGCGGACGAATGCCCCACGACCGAATTGACTCGCACCGCCAAGTGCTCGCCTGTTGCGCATATTATTCTGGTCTTTCTTAATTGCCTCGGCACCCTTGCGCATTCGGTCAAATGGACCCTTGTTTGGATTATTAATAACACCACCGAATCGATTCAGCACACCACCAGCGGTCTTCATGACAAGTGGTGTAAGGGCTAGCGGCAAGATTGAAATCAGGGCACCCATAATCTGTACTACTACATCACCTGGTTTTGCTGATTGCATAATGATAGTGGAAGCCAGGGCGGATACACCAAAAAGACCTGCAATGATTGGGTACATAAGGAGTAGTGTTGTTAGTAGTTTTCGCCATTTTGTAAATAAGTCCTCTGTATTTGGTAGCAGAAACGCAACGAATGCCAAGGGTGAAACGACGATAAGAAGAATAATAAGTGCCTGTCGAAGTGTGAGTACTAAGAAGACAGTAATGATTGCAACAAGTGCTGCGATAAGTGCGGGTAGTAGTGCTGCGATGCCAACGTAGTACAGTATACCCACTACCCCAACTCCACCGAGGACTTTACCGATGATTCCTTGCCAGCCATCGCCGGTACTCAGTGCATCGGTTGCAACTTTTGCATCCGGAATTGAACCTGCAATTCCTTCAAAAATAGACACCATTGAAGCCCCTGCAATATTGGAAAGGTCGACAGCAACTGCACATACCCAATAAGAAACGTTCACTAAAATAGCCGCAATGACCAATCTTGGCAACAATTTCTTTACGCCGTAATTGCTAACACCTAAACTTGTGAGCTGAGAAAAGATAATAATAAGGAACGCAATAACAAACGCAATGTTTGCAATACTGCGCATCGCGGACCATGCATTATACAGACCTTCCCCACCAGTGCCTGTTGTGAGGAGTGGTTGCACTACGAGCAAGCCACCAACAAACGTGTACGCTCCGTCAACAATACCACCCATAAAATTAACCACAGGACAGATAATCCAGCCGATGCCTTCAATAACACAGGTAGTACGATCTTGCGCCTGTGTGTCTGCGTCCGTAGCGACATCACCAGCTGCATTAAAATACTTAGGCTTGCTGTCTTCCGACCCAGCTATCCATACGTCTCCACCGGCCGGGACGGTAATATTGGAATAAGATAGTTTCATATCACCATTTGTCCACCCTGCATCACCACCAAGACCCTGTAGAATAATTGCATCATTGTAAACAATATCGAGCTTGTATGTTCCGCTGGCTAACTTAGGGATTGTAAGCTTGCCATTGCTGAGGGTGTACCAGTCGGCTGCACCCTTTGCCTCTAAGTTAGTTTTACCACTCAGCTTGATCGAGGTAATGCCATCCTGCTCGAGTAGCCCAGTTTTTAGTTTCGCTGGAACCAATGCATTTTCACGTAAAATACCGAGCTTGCCGTATATCGTTCCAGTTTGAGCTGTCGTCCCGTCATCACCGGTAATTTTGTCTGCAACTTGTTCTGGAACAAGACTCTGCTCTGCTTTTGTATAGCTACATAAGTTTATGTTAAAGGGTTGAGTCTTATTATTACCCTTTGCTGTAATGTCGATGCTGTATATTTTGTCCTTGTTGTTACACGTACTCGAAGAGGTGGACTTTGGGGCTGCATAGCCCATATTTTCAAATTCCCCACCAGCTTTACTGACATACGTAGTGTCGTCTTGTTTGACGAAGGTTATAGAGGTACCACTTCCGCTCTTTCCGCTAACACTCGCCTCACTTACCTTGGAAGGAAATTTAACTACAAACTGATAGTATTGATATGTCTGACCTTGGCCAAGACACATGTCACTCGTCTTAGAGAATGGAGAGGTGTAAGCGACGCTGTCATAGCCAATACAGGACTCTTTTTTGATAGTTGCGGCGGAAACATCTTGAGACGGAAAAAAGGTCGCAAGTGATGCGACCATAAATATTCCGGCTAATAATCGTAGTAAAAATGTTTTAGTTTTTGCAGAGCTCACGCCTACATTTATAGCACAAAACGCCTATGCTTAGTAGTCGTAACCATCATCTGGGGAAATTTTTCCGTCGATGCTATAGGCTACTGGGTAGTAAACCACCGTCTCTCCAGTTAATAGGCGAACTTCTTGGCGAATTGTTTGAAATGTCATGTCTCCACCGATTCGCTCACCGCTCGCTGCGTCGCCACTATAAGCAGTAATGTTTATGAAATCGATAGGGTTGCCTTCGCGGTCAAACCCCTTTTGCCATTCACCACTGTCTTCGTAGACAATCACTCGAGAACTGCTCTTGCCTTCGCCGCCTGTTTGGATAACGCTGTCGGCAACTTGTTGATATTCAGTGTCGATTTCACCGGTGCGTAGGTCTGTTGTGTAGTAGTCTTTGCCTGAAATGATTTTTGCGCCTTCGAATGTGTCTGCGCCGTTCATAGAACCCATCTCGAGGGTTTGCCAGATGTAACCTGGGATCGCCGAGGGGTCATCATACCCAATATCATTGTCGGGTGATGCAACACCCATATTAGGCTTTTTGTCTAATGCAAAAGCAAGTCGATCTCCGTATGGAAGTTTTGCAAACTCACCAATATCGGTGATAGCCTCCATCTCTTCAATAGTTAATGTCTGTTCAAGGACGGCACCTGTAAACTCAGAATTGTTAGTGATCGTCTCGCCGTCAGTGTCGGGCGTGGGCTCTGTTGACGGAGTGATTTCTGGCGCTGGTTCAGCAGGTGCGCTTGATTCCACTGCCTGTGGTGGTTTTTCGCCATTGCTCGAAAGCCCAATTCCAACACCCATTCCTATGCCAGCAAAAAGCATCGCGCCTGCACCAACCGCTATTAGCTTGTTGCGACGAGAGTTGTTCTTTTCTTTAGGGGCTGGTTCACGGTGCTCAGGGAACCCACCAAAACCGGTTGTTTGTTCTGGCGCGATAACGTGACTGATGTGTGCATCGTGATTGAATTGATTGTTGCTAGTTTCTGACACCGCGGTGTTCCTTTTCGCGCTTGGCGACATTATATATGAATGCATCGACTTGGGCTTGTTGCAACTTCAGCGTTTTGCGCGCTTTGTTATCAGTAATATATCACAAAAGTGTAAAAATGTAAATAGCTTACGCTCGAAAACTTGCATTTATCTCGAGAACGTCGTAATTTATAGAGTAGTTATGAATATAAAACAAAAAATACTACATTTTGGTTTTGCTGTGCTAATAGTGTTGGGTGTATCGTCTGTTTTGGTTTCACCTGTGTTCGCCGATTGTGGTGGTGTCGCAACGTCGGTGGTCGACTGTGCGCAAACAGGTACCTCGGGTTCGGGTATCGCCAACACAGGCGTTTGGGGTATCTTGCTTTTAGCAATTAATATATTGACAGCGTTAGTTGCGCTTGCGGCCGTAGGCGGTGTTGTATATGGCGCGGTATTGTACACCTCAGCCGGCGGCAGCCAAGAACAGGTCAAGAAAGCAATGGGAATTATCACAAACGTCGTTATTGGCGTGATTACCTATGCATTGATGTATTCAGTCTCCAACTTCCTTATACCTGGCGGAATCTTCTCGTAATGAAAACGCTTCGGAATATTATTGCACCATTCTTGTTTGTTTTTTTGGTTGCGTCCCCCGTCCTTGCTGTTGTCACTCCCTTCCCTTCGCGCGTGGCTGCGATTGAATGCGAGCAGACCTTTTTAGGAATAACACCGTGGTATCGAGGGTTGACGGAAGTGGTTAACACTAATGGTACCGAGCAATGTGTCATTAGCGCCCCTGCAGACACAAGTGATGGCCTGCAGATATTCATTACTAAAATTGCTCTCAATATTATTGGTATTGTCTTGGCATTAACAGCCTATGTTGCCTTCTTCTTTATTACGTTTGGTGGTTTCCAATTCTTGACCGGTGGTAGCAATGCTGCTCAGATCGAAAAAGCGCGCAAAACGATTCTAAATGCAGTCATCGGACTGGTTATATCGATCGGTGCCGTTGCGGTGGTTAACCTAGTCTTTGGTATACTTGGATAATGAAATATATCTTATTGCAACTCGCTCAAACTATCGATGCGACCGATAGTAATATCCCAACGCTCACTAGTGGTGAGGTTGTAACGAATACACTTAATCTAGCCTATTTCCTAGCAGGTATTATCGCGGTTATTGTGATTATCATCGGTGGTATCATGTACACAACCTCAGCGGGTAACGCTGGGTCGGTTACAAAGGCAAAGAATATGATCTTGTTCTCGGTGATTGGTCTTGTGGTGATTCTTTCGGCCTTTGCGTTAACAAACTTCGTGATTGGGCGATTTTAAAATGATCAAGGGTATCAAGCAGTCGTTGTATGGTCTTGTGGCAGTTTTGGCGATCAGCGTTGCTATGTTTGCCGCCCCAAGTGTTGGCGCTGCCGATGCGCTCTCTGGTGCCTGTGCGGCCGACCCTACTGCGTCGGTGTGTGCAACTCAAACGAACGATTTTAACTCGATTGTTACCATTATCGTCAATACGCTACTTTTCCTGATTGGTGCGATATCTGTGCTGATGGTTATTGTCGGTGCGTTTATGTACACGACGTCAGGTGGTGATAGTGCGCAGCTGACAAAGGCAAAGAATACTATTATCTACTCGATAGTCGGGCTTGTTGTTGCCGCCCTTGCATATGCAATCGTTACCTATGTGGTATCACAATTGTAACAAGTTACCCCTTAACAAACCGTAGTATATCTGCTATAACATTAACAAGAGATTCTATAAGAAAGGAATATCACAAATATGAAAATTTCAAAAAAAGCGTTGGCTAGCCTTGCAGGCCCAACTGCCCTTGCGGTAGTTGCACTGTTCGTTCCAACCGGTACAGCGTCTGCGCAGTCAATCAACGACGGCGTTAAAGCTGCACAAGGTACAAGCTCAGCGACAAGCATCTTCTCAACAGGTGGAGTTTTCGCGACTATCGTGAATGTCATGTTGTTCCTTATCGGTGCAATTAGCGTTATTATGCTTATCTACGGAGGTATTCGTTATACTATCTCTGGTGGTGACAGCGGAAGCGTGACATCTGCAAAGAACACGATCTTGTATGCGATTGTCGGTCTTATTATCGCCTTCTTGGCATATGCGATCGTTAACTGGGTACTTGGTGCACTTTCTGGTAACGCCTCAACAACCTAAGACTTTGTCTTACTTATTAAACCCCGGCTTGAATGCCGGGGTTTTTTGTACCCGCTATTCCCTGTTCTTGTTTTTGGGTAAATAAATAAGCCCCCATTGCTGGGAGCTTATCGTACTAATCGTTGTAAGATTATTGAACTTGGATCTTTTTCGCTTGTTCTTGTTTGATCTTTGAAAAGGTTACGGTCAGAACGCCATCTTTCAGGACTGCTTCTACTTCGTCTTCCTTTACGCTAACAGGTAGTGCGAGTGTTCGGCTGAACTCTCCCCAGTAACATTCTTGAATGTGCCAGTTAGTTGCGTTTGTGTCGTCACCGCTGTTCAGTGTTCCGCTGATGGTCAAGATGCCGTCACTAATGCTGACATCGAGCTCTTCTTTGTTAACACCGGCAGTACGAGCTTTTACAACAAGCTTTTCGTCGGTTTCGTATACGTCTACTGCGAGTTGTCCAGGGAATTCTTCTTCACTGTCGTCCCAAGTATCTTCAGTTGCGGCTGGCGCTGGTGCGTCAGTTGATGTAAGGTCGTCGTCGCTTAAAAAAGCTGCGGCTAGTTCATCTTCAATTAACAGGTCTTCGTTTTGCTTGCGGGCCATGATATCCTCCACTTTCTCTAGGCTCATTTGACAAATAGTCCCTCGTATTATAAATGGCATATGCATTATAATCAACTACATACCTATGCCAAACGTAAAAAACACAATGATCGACGCACTTCTGTCTATGGTGGCCCCACACCTCTGTTCTGGATGTGGTCAAATAGGGTCTACTTTTTGCGATAATTGTAAATATAACATCACCCAAGAGCCATATTCGGGCTGCATTATATGCCAAAAGCCGCAATCATTTGGCGTCTGTGACGACCATAATTCATCATATAATCAAGCCTTTGTCGTCGGTGAGCGCAGCGGACCGCTACAGCAGCTTATCGGCGGGTTTAAGTTTCAGAATATGAAGGCCGCCTCTGGTGCATTGGCGGATCTACTACACACTCGACTTCCTCCCCTGCCGTCTAAGTCGGTAATTGTCGCGATACCAACCAGCCCAGCACATATCCGTGAACGAGGGTATGACCATATGGCGTTAATCGCCAGGCGTTTGGGCGTGCTACGTAAGGTCGCTGTGCTGAAGGTTCTTGTGCGTGATAATACTCTCACTCAGCATCATGCGAATCGGAAGGATCGGATAGAGCAGGCGAAGTCGGCTTTTCGGGTGGACAAAACGCTTGATCCAGACCTGACGTACATTGTTGTCGATGACATTGTCACGACAGGGGCCACGATCGAACAAGCGGCAAAACAACTACGCGCTAGGGGTGCAACCAATATATGGGTGGCCGCAATCGCTCGCCAACCTCTCGACTGATTAGCCGGCATCTGTTAAAATGGGGCAAGTTGCATGGAGAGGTGACCGAGTGGTTGATGGTACTTGTCTTGAAAACAAGCGTAGGGAGACTTACCGCGAGTTCGAATCTCGCCCTCTCCGCCAAACTAATAGGATGATCCGTACGGATCGTCCTTTTAATTTGTTGCTCAAATGGTAGACTAGTCCCACATGGTGCGCGCGTCTATTTCAAAACAACACTATAGTTGGCTTCGTTGGCCACCTTTTGCTACCTATGCGCTGGTGTTCGCACTATTTTTTATTGTCGCCTTTGTTTTTCTTGATCCTGATTTCGGGTGGCATATAACCGCGGGTGCCTATTTCTTGCATCATGGGTTTCCGGCAACTGATATTTTTACCTATACAGCAAGTAACTTCCCTTGGGTGAGTCACGAATGGCTCAACGATATTTTTGTCTACGTAGTATATGGGGCTGGTGGTTTTCCACTCCTTGCTACGGTGTTTGCCTTGCTGTGGATGTTCGCGGTGTGGCTTGTTGGTCGTCGTCAACCGACGATGCTTGTCATTATCGCCACCCTGGCACTACTCCCCTTTGCCGGCATTCGCGCACTGACGTGGTCGGTGCTTTTTTTGGCAATATTACTCCGACTCGTTGCGTATAGAAATGGAAAATATGTTGTTCTACTCCCTCTCTTTTTCTTGTTATGGGCGAACGTGCACGGGAGCTTTGTTGTTGGCCTGGCCTACCTAGCGTACCAGGCTTTTAAGACGCGCTCGTTGAAACTCGCAGTTATCCTGGCGGTGAGTGTGGCCGTGACGTTTATCAACCCCTACGGGTACCATCTTTATACAGAAATTCTAAGCACACTTATGGACTCGTCGCTCGGTAGTAGGATTGGTGAATGGCAACCTTTTGCACTTACCTCGATATCGGTGCCATACGTGATGTTGTGGGTTGGTGTGACTGCGTACGGAATGCGGCGGACATGGCGAAATTGGAAAGAGTATCTACGAATCGATATTTTGTTCTTTGCTGCTAGCATTTCTCACGTACGTCAGTTGCCCTTATTTATCATTGTGTCATTGCCCTTTACGGCTCGTGGGATCGCAAGCATTGCTGCGCTTGTACCAAAACAACTCGACCGGTCTCGTCGGCGATTTATTGCGGGGGTCGCGATAGCCTTTGCCTGCATTACGATTGTTTGCGGGATTATTACATATGCAGACGCGAAACTAGACCGCGAGGCGAAGTATCCTGTTCAGGCCGTTGCGTACCTTCAGCAGCACCCCTGTTCTGGGCAACTATTTAATTCGTATAATTACGGCGGCTATCTAATATGGAAACTACCAAGCGAAAAAGTGTACATAGATGGTCGTATGCCGAGTTGGTCACACCGGGGTGAAAAATATATGGACAACTACCTTAGGTTTAGTAGTGATCAGGACTACCGCAACGATCAGATCAAAAAATATGGGATTTCTTGTGCGATCGTTATACGAACCAACGAGCAACTTGTTACAGGGCTGCGGGATAGCGGCTGGCACGTTGCCGTCGATGACATGCGTTCAGTGTTGCTTATTAAATAAAGAAAAGACCGACCAAAGCGACTTAGACGTCTGTGAATCCAGACGAACCAGGTGTAATAGCACTGAGGACGAAGTTGACGACCGCATACGCAAGGAAGGCGACTATAAGACCAACGATAGCGTAAAGAATGGTGTTCTTTGCGGCCGTGACGGCACTCGCGTTGCCACCAGAGACAACGTAGCGAAACCCACCAACGATCAGCATGATAACACTAAGTGCCCCGACGATGAAAAGAAGGATGTTGGTGATATTGCTAACGAATCCCCCATCGCCGAAAAGCGCATCTGGCTGCCCATTACCTCTCGCTGCATTTGCACCTTCTTCGATGCTACTTTGGGCCGAGACATCAAGCTGGAATGAAAAAACTAAGACAAAGACAAGTATTGTGCCGAGTATCAGTGCCGTTACCTTTAATCCCGTCTTCACTATGCTTGTCCTTATTATATTACGCAATTATATATAAATTATAGCAAATCACCTGACGAGAATCTAGTCGGCGCCTCTGTTTTATGCTACAATCGTTCAAGTCGTACAGCTCGTAAAAAAGCGTCGATATGGAGGAGTACCCAAGTGGCTGAAGGGGACGGTTTGCTAAATCGTTAGTCTGGGGAAACCTGGAGCGAGAGTTCGAATCTCTCCTCCTCCGCCAAATGAAATAAGTCCTGCTGTATCAGGGCTTTTTTCTTTGGGCATCTTCTTCTGCACCGCTTTACGCTCATGGTATACTAAAACCACAATGAATCCAGACAATGAAAACAAGAACTACTGGGACAAACCTGAGGAAGATCAACCGATGGTCACCGTGGAAGAGTCGGTTGAAAATACACCGGCAGTGAGTGACATGCCGGACAATCCGGTTACTTGGACCGCACAGGAGTACGTGCACATCGATAAAAGCCCGATTTGGTTCGTTCTTTTTGTCTTTGTTGTCCTCGGGTTCATCGCTATCGATGTCTTTTTGCTGCAATCGTGGACGTTCTCCGTACTAGTCGTTGTGATGGCTGTCGCAGTTATCATCTATACTCGCCGCCCACCGCGTACGCTAACCTATGGGCTGAGTGCTCGCCAGGGACTTTACGTCGGCGAACACCTGTACCATTTCGACGAATTTAAATCTTTTGGTCTGATTCGAGACGGTGAACATAATTCAATTATGTTGATACCAGCAAAACGATTCTCGCCGGGCGTTTCTGTTTACTTCCCCGAAGAAGCTGGCGAGCGAATCGTTGACATTCTTGGGCAAAGACTGCCAATGGAAGAGTTGAAACTCGACATCATTGATATTGTTGTACGCAAACTTCGCCTCTAGGCGATAGCAAAAGGCTATTTTCTGTGCTACAATATCATCTGTTCGTGACGCAAGTTGTGGAAGCACCTTCTAGTTACAAAGATATAGTCCGTTGTTTTTATGACAGCGGGCTATATGATATGCACCTGTAGCTCAGCTGGATAGAGCGCTGCCTTGCGGAGGCAGAGGTCGTAGGTTCAAATCCTGCCAGGTGTACCAAAATTATGAAAAATACCCATCAAAGAAATTTGGTGGGTATTTTTGTTATTAGTTTGAAATGTTGTATCTGTATCGGAAACTAGGGTACCGATTATGAGTGCCAGCGAAAACAACAAGCTTGCTAGCAACCCAATCCCACCCGCTACAATGCCAATGATCGATAAAGGTCTTAGTGTTGGCCTTTGAAGGGCGAGAACACCCAATATAACCGCCACTGATCCAACGAGAATGCCCCAGATTGGGGTAAAGCCACTGATGAATGCAATGAGACCAATAACAAAAGCGCTAATAGCAAGCCCATTGGCGCTGCTTTCGTGATTGTTCTGTTTTGGCGCCGTATTTTTGGAGGGTATGTGGATTACAGGAGGTATTGGTGGCGGCACAAGCACGTCGCTATTAGTTGTAGACTTCTCTGACTTTTTTTGTTCTGTCATACCAATCCTCCTTGTGTATTCTTAGTATACCGCAGCAGCAAATGCCGAGCAAAGTATGACCTTGGTCAAATACACGCATCGCTGATTCGATATAGATTACATTTCGGTGCTGTTACAATAGAACTCCTGGAGAGATGCAGGAGCGGTTTAACTGGCTTGTCTCGAAAACAAGTGTGTCGCAAGGCACCGAGGGTTCGAATCCCTCTCCCTCCGCCAAATTTATGACCACTACACCCCTTCTATTGCCCGATTCCGTTTCGATTCGTTTTTCGTAGTAAAATAAGGACATGCAAGACTCACTATTCACAAAAATCATCAACGGTGAAATCCCCTCTCATAAAATTTATGAAGATGATGACGTCTATGTCTTTTTAGATATTCACCCTATCACTCCTGGCCATACACTGGTGGTTCCAAAAAAACAGGTTGAATTTGTCTGGGATCTAGCACCTGAAGACTACCGCAAGCTAACGGATGTGACTCAAAAGATCGCGCTGCACCTTCGTCAAACGCTAGAGGTTCCTTATATTGGCCAGCAAATTATTGGTGTCGATGTTCCCCATGCCCACATCCACCTAATTCCCTTTACTGATTCGATCGAATTTCATCAAGAACCTGATCTGTCGATTGAACCGGATCACGTCGCACTTTCGAAACTAGCTGAACTACTGTCATTTTGATTCTGGAGTAATAATGTCACTACATATTATCGTTGTTGGAAAAAAGCATGAATCCTGGGTATCTGAGGGTATCGAGCGCTATCAGAAGCGTCTGAAAGCACCTTTTTTGGCTGAATGGATACTGATGGCACATTCACCGCACGATGGCCTTAAGGCGCGCCAGGACGAGTCAGACCGTATACTCTCGAGGCTTGATACCTACGACGTCACCATACTCCTCGATGAACGCGGTGAACAGCTGACTTCCCCTGCCTTTGCTGAGTTACTGCAAACCAACTTAGACCAGTCTCGTAAGGTTGTTATCATTATCGGCGGCGCGTACGGCGTGACGCCAGAACTGCGCCAAAAGGCGCAGGTGGTATGGTCACTGTCCGATCTGGTTTTCCCGCATCAACTGGTGCGGCTTGTATTGACTGAACAGCTGTACCGAGCGCAGCAGATTGCGCTCGGCGGCGCATATCATCACCAGTAGAGTGCCGTTATTTAGATATGGTTACTTATTTTGTAACGAGGCTATCGACAACACTACGCACAGTTCCCTTGAGTGACGAGTTGTAGGTGTATCCAAGCACGCTGTATGCGTTAATCGGCTCGCCATTAATTGACTGTGTGCTTTCGGGGTCGCTCACGATATAGATTCCTGTGAGGAGTTTATAGGTATCCTCATACGAAACATAATAGACGGTTTTGCCGTTGGCGGTGAATTGTTCTTGATCGATAATGCCTTTTGTATTTGGATCGGCGCGGCTCAGTGTTGCGTTATACCTCGCAACGACATCGCTGAGTGTTCCAATTGTCCCGGTTGTCCCCTTTACTTGAACACGTGTTAGGGCGTCGCCTTTAGGGATATTGACTGCGGTGTGACACGCTTTCGAGCCATCATCGTATTCGTAGCCGGCTGGAATGGCGTAGGTGTAGCAATCAGTTGTGACTTTATTGGCAGAGTTTGATTTTGCGTCGACTGTTTCTTGTACCTTGTTTGCCTTTTCGGTTAGGCTATTATTTGCTGCAATCGTGACGGCAATAACAAAAATCATAAACGGAATAATAATAAATAACGCGACAGCACCGGTAATAACCCCGGCAATACTTTTTCCTTTGCCTGGGTGGTGTTTGACGAGCGCAATAATCCCCAATATGATTGCGACGATAGCTGCTGGAATCGAAATAAAGATCACGAGGGCGAGGACAACAGAGACGATCCCAAGAATCATTGACCACAGGGCAAGCTTGCTTGAACCACGAGGACTCTCGGGTGACGGCTGAGCAGCGGGTGTAGTGGGTGTTTGAACTGTAGGTTGAGGCGCAGATGATTCAGTTGGTGTGGGCGTTTGGTCCATGGTGGGTTCCGTTTATGTTATTGGACTCAGTCTATCCCTATTCACGACCGACGGTCAAGCGGGATACGTGATATCAGTCGTCACTATATTGACAGAAAGTAAAGCTTATGCTATCATCGTATAAGTTACCAATAAAAAAACAAACAGATCAAAAAAACAATGACATCACTTACGACACCTTTACTCATCAGCCTTACCTTCGCGACAGCGTTTGGTGTGCTGATTCACGATACCCAGATCGATAAGGCGACAACCGTGGCGCTTACCGCGCCGATTGCGCTCGCTACATTTGCCCTTGCCGACCTAAGTAGTAAATCAAATGACCACGTTCATGTTGAAAAAGCATCGGCTATGAACCATTTGAGTGCCCTACGCGGTAATATCGCAAAGACTCCCCCACGCGATGATGATCGCCGCTATATTCAGGCAAAGCGAATCATCTTCGGCGGTGGCGGTGACACCAGTCTGTGGCCCTCGGTTTAAACGAGGGTTACTTTAGGACTTCGAGTTCGTGCTGAAGCCGTATAACAACGGCTTTTTTCTCTTGTAGCTGGCTTTTTGTTTCATCAACGAGCTTGGCTGGTGCCTTTTGAAGGTAATTGACATTTTTGAGGCGACCTTCGAGGGCTTGAATGTCTTGGTGGGTGCCAGCAAGGCGTTCTTCGAGGTTGATTTGGTGCTCTGACAGCGTCTGCGCCGAGACATCAAGCCAGGCATCGCGACCGCTTGCGGCAAGGCGGAGTCCGCGTGCTTGATCAACAGCGTCAACCGACTTTAAGCGGGCCAAGCGTTGAATGAGACCCTTGTTGTCTTCGATAAGGCTATCGTCTTGATAGAGTAGGCTGTATTTTTCATTTCCAGGTAGCGAAGTAATGACGAAACGCGCCTCGGTGACGAGTTGTTGGACGCGTCCAAATTCGGCCGCAGCAATCTCGTTGAAGTCAATAATCGTTGGCCAGGTTTCTTTGATGAGGAGGCTGTCGTGCCACTGAAGTGTCTGCCAGATTGTCTCGGTGACGAACGGCGCGAAAGGATGTGCTAGTTTGAGGCTGGTGTCGATGACCCACGCTAGGAGGTCGGGGTTATCTTGGTCTTTTGAGGCCTCGATATACCAGTCGGCGACGCTATCCCATATAGCGTGGTACATTGCTTCGCTTGCTTCAGCGAAACGGTAGCCGTCCAGCGTACGCTCGATTGTTGCTTTTGCATTCGAAAGCTCGCTGATAATCCAGTGGTCGGCGAGTGATTTAGCGGTAGGAGCTCCTGGTTGGTAGCTGTCTCCTAGCTTGTTTTCGATAAAGCGGGCAATATTCCAAAGTTTGTTACAGAAGTTGCGGCCGGCAATGATGCGGTCGTCGCTAAATGCTTGGTTCTGACCAGGGCTACGGCTCGCGATAAGGCCGAGTCGCAGGGCGTCTGATCCATATTCAGCAATTGAATCCATCGGGTTAATGACGTTACCTTTGCTTTTGCTCATTTTTTGACTGTGAGCGTCTAGCACCATGCCATGTAGGTAGACATCCTTGAATGGAACTTGGTCGGTAACGTAGAGGCCAAGCATCAGCATGCGGGCAATCCAGCGATCAAGCAGGTCGGTACCGGTTTCCATAAGGGTAGTTGGGTAGAAGCGAGACAGGTCTCCCCCTTCTAATACATCGGTGGTGATGAAGGGCCACTGACCACTGCTAAACCAAGTATCAAAAGTATCTTCTTCGCGCCTATATGTTTTGCCGTCAACCTCGATCGTTTCTTGGTCAACACGCTCGTCAAAGATCCAGTCTTCGCTATCAGTTACGTTTTGGAAGGCTGGAATTGGAATACCCCAAGGGATCTGGCGTGAAATATTCCAGTCACGGATATTAGCTAGGTATTGTTTGAGAATTTGCTGACGAGAAGCTGGGAAGAAGCTGATTTCATTCTTTTCTAGCGATTCGAGTGCCCGTTTGGCAAGCGGTTTCATGTTGATAAACCACTGTTCCTTGATGAGCGGCTGAATCGGCAGGCCGCTTTTATAATCGTAGCCGACGGTGTGCTCGATGGTTTCTTCTTTTCGAATCAATTCCTCGGCGGCAAGGCTGGCGAGTGTTAGTTTACGTGCGGCGGTAACGTCGAGTCCCATGAAATGTTCGGGGACGTTGATCATTGTGCCGTCAAAGTCGATAACTTGAATGCGCTCGAGTTCGTGGCGCTGTCCAACCTCGAAGTCGTTAGGGTCATGAGCTGGCGTGATTTTTACCGCACCAGTTCCAAAAGCGGCATCGACGTATTCGTCGGCGATAATAGGGATTTCACGTCCAGTTAAAGGCAGGACGACGTGTGACCCGATAAGGTGTTTGTAGCGTTCATCGTTGGGATTAACGGCCACGGCCGTGTCGCCGAATAGTGTTTCGGGGCGCGTGGTGGCGATGATAATTTCACCTATTTTGTCGATAAGTGGATACGCAATGTGCCAAAGTGTGCCCTTTTCTTGCTTGTGATCAACTTCGATATCCGAGTAACTTGTCTGGTACTTCGTACTGTAGTTAACGATGCGCTCACCTCTGTAAATAAGCCCTTCGTCCCACATTTTTTTGAAGGTTGAGTTAACAGTTTTAATGACTTTGTTATCAAGTGTAAAGACCAGGTGGTCCCATGACGCACTGACGCCGATGGCGCGTAGCTGCAGCTCCATGTTGCCCCGTTGCTGATCAACGAAATCCCAGACTTGGGTGTAGAGCTGTTCACGGCTAAAGTCAAAGCGGTTCTTGCCTTGCTTTTGTAGTTCTTTATCGAAGACGACCCATGTCTCGAAGCCGGCGTGATCGGCGCCGGGGATGTAGATGGTGTCGAAGCCTTGCATTCGCTTGTACCGGACAGTAATGTCTTTGAGGCCCATATCAAGGGCGTGACCGATGTGCAGGTTGCCGTTGGCATTTGGCGGTGGCATGACGGTACTAAACGGTTCACCCTTACCTGTTGGAAGGAAAGCCCCGCTCTTTTCCCAGAGGGCATAAATAGTTGGCTCGTATTCGTTTGGCTCGTAAGCTTTTGCTAGCTTCACACACTCTCCTTAGTTCACGTGAATAGTTAATCTCTTTTTAACGTTTTGATGGGTCTTTTTTACAAGAGTTCACGTGAATGTTTCTTGTTTTCGATTATACCATAACCCCCGTTGTATAATAGGAAGTATGATTGAGCTTCAGAAGTGTACCGACAAAGAACAATGGGATGAATATGTACTAGAACACGAGGGACACCCTCTGCAGCTTTGGGGCTGGGGGCAAGTGAAAACCGGCCACGGCTGGGTTGCCGAGCGTGTCTTTGCGCACGATAGCGAAGATGGGCGTGTTGTTGGCGCCGCACAGATGCTGGTGCGACGACTTCCCTTCCCATTTCGCTCGTTCTCGTATATTCCACGGGGACCGATAGTCGAAGAAGCTTTTCGAACGGCATTTCTTGACGCTATGGCAGTTCTTGCCAAGCGAGACCACCACTCGGTGGCAATTTCTATCGAGCCGGATACGTTTGATTTTGACCCGCCGCAAGGGTGGCAGCGTTCTGAGAACAAGATTTTATCAGCGCATACGATTCTGCTCGACCTCAATAAGTCCGAAAGTAATTTATTGTCGGATATGGTCAAAAAAACCCGGCAGTACATCCGTAAATCTGCTGCTGAGGGCATCACGATCAAGCAAGTCCGCACCAAGGAAGAGCTTGCTGAATGTCTGGCTATTTACAAGCAAACTGCCGAGCGCGCCGGCTTTAACCTGCACAATGATCAGTATTATTATGACGTTTTCAATTTAATGCAGGATCACTCCCCTGTCTTTGCCGCCTATTTGGATGGAAAAGCGATCTCGTTCTTGTGGATGGCGATTAGTGCTGACACGGCCTACGAGTTGTATGGCGGTATGAACGAAGACGGACAGCAACTACGAGCGAACTATGCTTTGAAGTGGCACGTGATTCGTAAAGCCAAAGAGTGGGGTCTGACGAAGTACGACTTCGGTGGGCTTGTTGTCGGCGGTGTTTCGATCTTTAAACAGGGGTGGTCATCAGAAGAAACGTCCTTTTCGGGGACGTTTGATAAGGCGTTGTCCCCTCTTTATGCTGCCTGGACTAAGGGGTTGCCACAGGCGAAGAAAGTACTACAAAAGCTTCGTCGTTAATTGGTGCGTCGCAATGATTGTCGAAGCGCACGAGCGCCTAGTTTATGCTGTGTGTTTTGGCGCGGTGTGTCGATAAGTGACTCTTGAGAGTCTTTGTCTTTGAGGTAATTGACGATATCTAATTTCGCGTTATATTCCGCCGTACCGATAGCTAATGTCGCTAGCTCATCCTCAGATCGTTGGAGGTCTGTTTTTTCAATCTGTTCGGGTGTAATTACGTCTGCTTCGCTGCCCATGCTGACCTCTGTTTGTTTTAATAATAACTATTACTATGTTAGCATAAGTTTTACAAAAAGTCAATAAAGGTATCTATGCCCAAGGTGTTTTGGTCATCGAAAGACTCGGGATAACTTCGAGATCGAAGGTTGAGATCGGCTGTTTCTTTTGCGCGTAGAAGTAGCCAAGCGCACCGATCATTGCGGCGTTGTCGGTACAGAGGCTCATTGGGGCGTATTCGATAGGCAAGGGGAGTCGCGCCGATAGTTGCTTGCGTAGTTCTTCGTTGGCGGCGACACCACCAGCAATAACGACAGAAGCAGGGGAGTGGTCGTTGAATGCGGCCTGGGCCTTATCAACAAGTGTTGCAATCGCTACACGTTGGAAGCTGGCAGCAAAGTTTGCCTTCTGGGTGTCGCTCAGAAGCCCCGCAAGCTCACGCGAAGGGAAAGTTGTGTCCACGCCCACTTCTCGCTGAACGGCTCGCAGAACGGCTGTCTTCAGGCCAGAAAAGCTGAAATCGTAAGGGCCTTGCATACGTGCCTTTGGCAATGGATAGGCGAACGGGTCTCCGTCTAGTGCGGCTTTAGTGATCGAGGGTCCACCAGGATAGGGGAGTCCAAGGATTTTGGCGACTTTGTCGAAAGCTTCTCCGACAGCGTCGTCCTGCGTCTGACCAAGGAGGCTGTAATCGCCATGATCTTTGAAAAGAACGAGCTGCGAGTGTCCACCGCTGACGATAAGGGCGAGCATTGGGAAATCTGGTTGTTTTGACGGGAGTGTTAATGCGACGTCATTGGATTGTTCGGTAATAAAGTTGGCGTAGACGTGTGCTTCAACGTGGTGAATAGGGTAGAGGGGTTTGTTCTTAAGCGTTGCAAGTGTTCTTGCGGCCAGTGTTCCGACGAGGAGTGACCCGATTAATCCGGGTGCGTAGGTGACGGCGATGGCGTCGATGTCATCCCAAGTTAAGTGTGCCTCCGTAAGCGCCTGGTTGATCACGGGATTGATCACCTCTATGTGGCTACGGGCGGCGATTTCAGGAACAACCCCACCGTACACGGCGTGGATATCTATTTGTGAGTTAACCACGTTTGATAGCAAGCGGTGTCCATCTTCAACGATGGCTGCCGCTGTCTCGTCGCAACTACTTTCTATTCCCAAAATTCTCATCTGTTATATTTTACCACGAACCAACATTATGAACTTTTAGATGGTTAGGCTTGTACCGACCTGAGAGCGAGCTTAAAATACTAAGCAGGAATTCAGTAATTACTCAGGAGGTGCGATGAAAGCGATTATTGTTGGGGTTGCGTTGCTTATTATTGGCTGTATTGGCCTCTCTCGCGACGCTAGTGCATTGCAGGCTACAACCAATCGCTGGACGCAGGCATCTCCAGTGGTCCAATCTAGTGTTGTTTCGATCCCGGCTGAGGATGTGACTTGCCCGACGTATATTCAGGACGTCCTTGTCGGCTCGGAGGTGCAAACGAGGCGCACTTGTCTATACAGGGGTGAGCGAATGCGCTTTGGAATTTATACAGAGGGTAATTTACAGCGTGCGGTGGTTGCATTTGCTCACGATAGTCGCATGTCTGTGCTGAAGGATGTGTGCGTGAGTGCGGTATGTCGGTATTCTGCCGATCAAGATATCTTGGTAATGCAGTCTTACTCTCGCCAGACCGGTCGCGAACTAGTCATTTACTCGCACGTTTCGCAACGGTTGAAGCGTGTCGTGCTGCCTGGTTCTGGTGAGGTGGTCTATGAGCTTGATACGAGCATGCCAGACTACACACTTAAGAACGATGCTGGACTCTCGGTTGATCCGGGTGCGTATGCACTTTCGGATAATGGTAAATGGCTGGCGGTCGAGCTACGAAATAGGGGAACGGCCTTGGTAGATACGACGACATTTACGGTAAGACATATCGCGACGGTAGGATATGGGTATGGCGCGGGCATGGATCCGACCGAAGAGCTGGCGGTTTCGAATGATGGCCAGAGCGTCGCCGTCGTAGGAATGAATGTCGGCTTCGTCGTGATCGATATTGTACCGGGCTGTGGGCAAGAGCTCGTGGGGTACCTTTCGCCGCAACCGGGTGTGATAGGGTGTCAATCTACAGATCTTGGCATTGGCAATACGTTTCCGAATTTCTTTAGCGCACATCGGCCGGAGTTCAGCCCTTCGGGGGAATCGTTAAAAGTCACGGTTCTGCTGCGATCGGAGCCTGTCCGGAGTGTGGTTTTTGGTGTTGCTGGGTCTGATCCTGTGGTATCGATAGGTATGCTTTCGCTGGGTGATTCATTTGCTAGTGGATTAGGCGAGAATGACGAGCGGTTCTATCTAGAACATACAAATTCTGGTGTCGATGATTGCAGTGTTAGCCGTCGGTCGTATCCTTTTCTGTTGGCCGCTACAATGGGGATCGCAGGATCCAATAGTAAGTCGGTGGCGTGCGCGGGTGCACAAATTGTTGACGTGACGAGTGTGACAAAAAACTACTATGGTCAAAATAATCGGCTCCGGCCCCAGACTGGTGAGATATCTGAGACTGGGGTCGAGCAGAGCAAGCAACAAGCTTTAACGGACTTTTGGCCGGGAAGGGCTGCCCAGGCGGCGTTTGTTAAAAAGTATTCGCCTTCGGTGTTAACGGTTGGTGTTGGTGGAAATGATATCGGGTTAATGGGTAAGCTACGCGTCTGTGCCATGCCGGGCACCTGCGAATGGGCGGTGGGTGAGGGGCGTCAGAAAACGGCCGGAGAGATCAATGGCCTGTTTGATCGATTGGCGACGCTTTATGCTGAGCTGGCGCAAGCATCACCGGGATCACGGATCTACGCGGTTGGATATCCGGATATTATCAATCCTGAAGGCGTGTGTGATCCACTGACCGCACTGCTATTTGATGCTGTCGAGCGAGTCTATATGCGAGAGAGTCTTCACTATCTCAATCAGGTGATTGCGGCAGCTGCGATGAAGTCGGGAATTACCTATCTCGATATCGAGAATAGTTTTGCTGGTAAAAAGTTGTGCGATTCACTCGTTTCGCCGGCTATGAACGGGGTGAAGGTTGGTGATGATGCAGCGCCGATCAGTGCGTTGCCGCAGTTAAGGATTATTAGTGCCGGATCGTTTCATCCGAAACCCGTAGGGCATGCCCTGATCAGTACTTCAATCACCAACCACTACTCAGCACTCAGCAGTTATGAAGCGTGCAGTGATGGTGTCAGGATCTGCCCCGTTAGTACCGCTGCTCCTATTGCGGATGAATATTGGCGGACCTCAGAAATCCAAAGTGCCCCCCGTGCGTATTTCGAGGAGTTTGCTCGATTTGTGACCCACTCTAGCCGTCATCTGCAACTATCACTACCGGCGTTCAGTCTTCTAACTGGGTCGCAGGTTCGAGTTGAGCTACGTTCGGACGAGGTGCTACTGGGAACGACAACGGCGAATCATTCGGGTGGCCTAGAAATGGATGTAACGATCCCTGAGCTGACGACATCTGGGTTTCATACACTCCACGTGTTCGGAACGAGCCCGAGTGGTGACTCAATAGATATTTACCAGTTTGTCAGTGTCGATGATGAGGGTGAGGTGCGGGTGACGGATCCTGAAAATGCAGTAACTGATGGTGGTAATAGCCTCGCTAACTTGAGTGCGGGTGGAAGTCCGGTTACAACGCAACTTGCGATAATAGGAACGACAGAGACGCCGCTACAGGTGCAAACCGATGATGCCGCGGTGCTGGGTAGCGATTCTCAGTCGTCAGCAATCACCTCAGGGGCCTCCACGCCAGAGGTGCAGCCAATGAATGGTGTGAAAAAAAGTATCGTTCGGTCTTTACCTGACCTAGGTTGGATATATATTTGGGTAATAGCTGCTTTAGTGGCGATTATCGCAATACCGCTCATTCTGCTACAGAGAAGATGGGCGAAACGCAGCAGTTCGGTATAATGGCTATATGACTTCATTCCGTAACACTGTAAAAAAAATGATCCCTCGTGAACTATTTAAAAAAATTGAACCGCTCGGACACCTAGTTGAGGCGGTTCTTGCGAATATACGCTATGGTTTTCCTGGCCGAAGACTACATATCATAGGCGTAACGGGCACGAACGGAAAAACTACCACTTCATTTTTGATTCACCGCTTACTGCACGAGTCGGGCATAAAGGTTGCCTTACTAACGACGGTTGCAAACGGCATTGGCGATGCTATCGTTCCTCAACCTGAACACATTACGACTGCCCAGGCGGGTGTACTGCAAAAAAAACTACGAGAGTATGCACGAGCTGGAGTTGAATGGGTGGTCGTCGAGACTTCGAGTCACTCATTGGCGCAGCACCGTGTGTGGGGTGTGCCGTACGAGATTGCGGTTATGACAAATATCACCCACGAACATCTGGACTACCATGGAACATTTGATAATTACGTTCAAGCAAAGCGTCGATTATTTAAAATAGCCAACAAGCACGGATTGCGATTCGGGGTTGTTAATGAACAAGATCCAAGCGCAAAACTATTTGCTGGCACTGTTAAAAACTCGTTATCGTATGGCATTGGCGCTGGCCAATTGTCTGCGACCGACGTACATTTAGCCACGGACCATTCGCGCTTTGTGGTAGATGTTGATGGCGATCACTATGATATAAAGCTGAACATCCCGGGAGAGTTCAATGTCAGTAATAGCCTCGCCGCAATAGCGGTTGGACGTAAATTGGGACTATCAAAAAAAGAAGTTGAACACGGGATTGCCGCACTTACGGGTGTCGAGGGACGTATGAATGTTATTAATGAGGGTCAAAAATTCCAGGTTATTGTCGACTTTGCGAGTACTCCCGATGCCTTTGAGCGCTTTTTTGACAGCGTTCGACCATTAACAAAAGGCAAATTGATTGCAGTATTTGGCTCAGCTGGAAGGCGTGACGAGACGAAACGGGCGGTGCAGGGTGCCATCGCTGGCAAGAGTGCGGACGTCGTTATTGTGACCGAAGAAGACGACCGCGATGTTGACGGTAGTGAAATTTTGCAAGAAATTGCAAAGGGCGCAAAAAAAGCCGGTAAACAAGAAGGTAGAGATCTTTTCTTAGTATTGAACCGCGAAGAAGCTATTGGTTTTGCAATGACGCAGGTAACGAGCGCTGATGATGTGGTGGTACTTCTCGGTAAAGGACACGAACAAACCATCGAACGAGCCGATGGTACCTATCCTTGGAATGAAGCCGAAGTAGCCCGAGCGGCGCTACAAGAACTTAAAAAAGCTTAGTCGACAGATCAATCAATCGTGAGGGTCGTGCAACGAATATAGCCGCCGCCTTTTGCGAGCTCGGACACTTCTGGTGTGAGTACTTTTAATCCTCGAGCCTCTAATGCCGCACTAAAGCGTGGTGCGTGGGCACTCATCACAACGGTTTCACCGGTCGAAACAAGGTTTTGTGCGAAGGCACGAGTAGCTTCATCGAGCGAGACTTCAATTTTATCGACAGCTTTTAGCTTGGCGAGTTTTTCGCGGCTTTCAGGGGTGAAAGCTTCGGGGCAATACGCGATCAGGCCTTTTTCGCCGTCCCCCGGCGCTTTAATAATAGAAAGTGCGAGGTCGATATCATAGAAAAAACTGTCAGCCCAACCCGAAACGGTATTGATGACAGGTACTCCGTCGTCGTCGAGTTCGGGAATGGTGCGAAGTTGGATGCGCTTGTAGCCAAGTTTCTTTGCGGCAAACTTTTGCGCCTTCTCGTCACTTCTGTAGCCTTGTCCACAAAAAAGCAGATTCCCGCAGGCCAGCGCATCACCTTGGCCGCTGAATTTCCAGTTACTAGGTACTTCGATAACTGTCTTCCCGAGTTGCTCGAGAACTTGTTTTGCGTAGGCCTCTTCGGCGCGGCGCACTGCCGGCAAACGGGCAAGTATGGCTTTATTGCCACGAACCAACGCCCAGTTGGCGGTATAGACACCGTCTTGACTGTCAATGGGTGAGGGGACGGCGGCGATTGTGATGCCGGCGGCCGAGAGTGCATGGGTGATTGCGTCGTGTTCGGCTGTTGCTTTGGCGACATCAACATTTTGGTCGTCATAGTAGGGGTTGATGGCTTGCTCTGCGCTAAAATGCAGGGCGTCGGACATGAGTACTGTGCGGTTAATCAGTGGCATGGGACTCTCCAGGTATTCGGGTTAGTAGTAATAGTCTTTCGTACGTTTGAAGTAGAGGTGTCGATAGATGCGTTCACCGAGTTTTGACCATGCCTTGTATCGTATTGGACTAATGACAAGGTCATAGCATCCGATGTAGTCGGTGACTTGTCTGTTGAAAGCCGTTTTGAATTGGCCGATTCCGTAATGCGGATGGGCTGAATTGGTGATTTCGTCACTAGGTGGTGAGCCGCAGAAGTCGTGAATGGTGGCGCCTTTTGATTTTGCCCACGTGATGACGCTCCATTGTAGTAAATGACTGGCGCCATAGGCTGTTCGTTTTCGGATTGAGGCACCGTCTTTGTAGGTACTTTTTTTGCCAAGAGTCATTGCGAAGGCGCCGGCGACAACTTGCGTATCAAAATAGGCAAAGAAGAGCTGTCCAAGACCGGCCTTTTCAAACCGTTGCCAGAATGTTTTGTAGTAATTATAGCTACGAATGCCGAATTGGCCTTTGGCCGTTTCGCTGAGCAAGGCGTACATTATTTTACAGTTTTCGTCAGTTGCTGGAACCTGTGCTGTAGTGACGCCATCGCGTTCAGCACGCCGAATTGCGTGACGGCCTTTTTGAGGGAGCGTCATTAGCACGTCTTCAAGATTCGAGGCGATGTTGAGCGTAATCGTTGAAGGATTGGGAATAATCGGTGCGGCCTTGTGGAGACCGTGACGTGAAAGAGTTGCTTGTTGCGAACGGGCAAGTTCCGTCTCAATGCGTATCGTAAAAACACCGTGTTTGCGAGCAAACGGCTGCAATAGTTTTAGGGTGTCAAATAGCGCCTTTGTTGTGGTGACATTTGGCCCTTTCGGGAGGTACCAAAGTTTACCGAGCGGGGGAGTGTTCTTTTCGAGCACTGTGACGGCAAGATCGTTCACGAGGACGAAGCGATGGATATAGCCGCCAGTTTCTTTTTGCTCGGCGTACTCAAAACTTGAAAAGATATTACCACCGTCTGGGTTTTGAATAATTAATTCATCCCAGCGCATGACTTCTTCGTTGGTGGCGTAGCGTACAGACATTGTTACAATTGTACCGCACTGTGGCTGCTGCGTGAAGAAACCAGTAGCATTATGGGTCTCAATAAAAATCCCCGCAGACGAAAGCGGGGATAGTGAAGGGGCGGGTGCTGCCTATGCGGCTGTTTTATTGCGTGAAAGGTAGTCAATTTCCTTAATGACATCAAGAAGGGCCTCGGCACGTCGCTTCTCTTCGGTGATCGATTGCGCTGCGGCGTGTGCAGGGGCGATCAGTGTTGCGTCGTCAGTGCTGCGAATAAGCATGAGATAGGTGTCAAACTTTTCTTCAGCCGGCAGGTCAACTTTACCAATAAGTGGACGGAGTTGTTCGAGCGCATCTTTTTTGATGCTTTCGAGGTCGTTAGTATCGAGGACGGGAGTAGGTGCTGCTGCTGGCTCTGGGATAACAGGTGTTTCGAGAACGATTGGTGGCAACGAAGAGGTTGGTGTTTCCTCAAACTCTAATGTGTTTTCGGGTTGTGCTGCCGGAGTGATAGGGTCTGGCAAGATAGGTTCTGGCATGTCTGGCATGACGCCGGCAAGTGCTTTTGCTAGCTCTTGGTCGTCACTAATTGGTTGTCGTGTTTCGTCTTGCGGAGTAATATCCATGCCCACCTCTAATTTTCTGCTTATGCTTTAAAAATACTGTATCATAGATTCAAAGGGTAGGGCAAGACTGATGAGTAATACACTAGATAACGAAAATATTTTGGCGCAAAAAGATCCCGAAGGGGCGCTGCGGATTGCAGCTGGACAATACGAACAAGCATCATACGACGCTGTTGTGTGGAACAAAGAACACGATGACCGTGAAATCACTAGTATCGTCGTCACAGGTATGGGCGGGTCAGCGCTGGCTGCACTTTTGGTAAAAGTATGGTTGAAAAACGAAATCAAGATTCCATTTGAAATTATTCGCGGTTACGACCTGCCGGCATACGTTGGTCGCAATACGCTAGTTATCGCTAGCAGTTATTCAGGTAATACAGAAGAAACGCTGAGCGCGCTTGAGCAAGCTGAACGAGCAGGTTCTCAGCTCGCAATCATCGCCTCAAGCGGCAAGCTAATCGATATTGCGTATGAATATAGTATTGCGCACGTCAACCTCCCCGATGGATTCCAGCCCCGTATGGCAGTCATCTACAATCTGCGCGCATTATTAGCATTGTTCGAAAACTTCTCGGTCATCCACGGCAAGCTCGAAGAAGTTGATGCGTTATCCGGTTGGCTTGGACGCGAAAGCGCAAAGTGGGGTGCTGATGTCCCAACCGAGAATAACCGGGCGAAACAACTTGCTGAAGAATCAGTTGGTAAGACCCCCGTCTTTTATGGTGGCGCCTTAACCGCACCTGTTGCGTACAAGTGGAAGATTAGTTTTAACGAGACCGCGAAAAACACGGCTTTTTGGAACGAGTATCCAGAATTTAACCACAATGAGTTTATGGGCTGGACCTCGCACCCTGTTGAAAAGCCATTTGTTATCTATGACCTCGTGAGCTCATTCGAGCACTCACAGATATTAAAGCGATTTGAAATTTCAGACCGTCTGTTGAGTGGAAAGCGTCCAAAATCAACGGCCCTTCAACTCGAAGGCGACAGCGTGATCGCCCAACTACTATGGGGCTCTATCTTTGCAGATTTTGTCAGTATTTACGCAGCAATCCTGAACGGTGTTGACCCGACACCTGTTGTACTGATTGAAAAACTTAAAAAAGAATTATAACAAGTATCAATCGTATTGGCGAAGTGCGTCAATTGGGTCTTTGCGCGCAGCACGAATGGCTGGGTAGAGTCCAAATAATGTCCCGATAACAATCGATACGATAGCGGCAGTCAGTGCTATTCCCCAGGTGAGTACTGGGTCGAACGGCAAGAACGTACTGACTCCGAGCGCGAGAATGTAGCCCATCACGTAACCACCTACGCCGCCACCGATACTGAGGGCGAGTGATTCGATCAAGAATTGGGCGACGATATCGGCATTACTGGCACCGAGTGCTTTTCGGATTCCAATCTCGCGCGTACGCTCGGCAACGCTAACGAGCATGATATTCATGATGCCAATTCCACCAACGAGTAAGGATATTGCTGCAATGGCAGTTGTGGCTGCCGCGATGACCGAAAAGAGGCGATTAGTGGGTTCGGCGATTTTATCGCCTGATAATACGCCAAAATCTGCTTCACCGAAGTGGTTTTTTAACAGTGCTTTGTTGGTGTCGATAATAACTTGATCGAGTGTTGCGATGGAGTCGCTGCGAAGGTTGATTTGTTGAATTTGCAGCGCTCCTTGATTGAGGGACCTACCAGCTTCGCGGCTAATGATGGCCGATGAGTCAAAGTCAACGCCGTTGTAGTTAATGGGATTGTTGTCGCGCTTTAAAATGCCAATAATCGTAAAGCTTTGTCCACGGATAGTGATCATTTTTCCGATTGAATCCTCGGTTCCAAAGACGTTGACGGATAGCTGCGCACCAATAACGGTGGTATAAGGGCTGAGGTTGGGGTCAAGAAATTGGCCCTCTCGTAGGGTGAGATTATTGGTGTCGGCAAGTGAAGGGGTTGAGGCTATGATCGTAGTAGTAACGGGTGTCCCTTTGTTTGCTTTGACTGCACCGGAGAGGATCATCATCGGTGCAACCGAGGTTATGTTGGGGATTTTTTCAATTGTATCGATATCATTTTCCGTCAGGGTACTAGAGGCAAACTGTTGTTGTGTGGGGGATTGACCGCCAGCGTTTAGTACGGCATTCGATGGGGCGCCGGGTCGAACAACGGCAATGTTACCCCCGAGTGCGTCAATTTGATTTCCGACAATTCTACTCGCGCCACCACTTAGTGCGAGGATAGCGGTAATACTGGCAATACCAATAGCAATGCCTAGCATAGTTAGCAAGCTGCGCATGCGATTGCTTTTAAGGGATTGTCGAGCGTTCTGTATGTGATTGATGAATAGTAGGCGCATTATGCTGTTTGTTCCTTTTTGCGTTTGGCGCGTTTTTTCTTGCCTAGTGGGCGCTTTGCGCCTGCTTCTGACTTCCTATTTGGTGTCTGTGTATCGGTTGCAATTCGTCCATCCAGCATAGTGATGACGCGACTAGCGTAGGTGGTGAGTCTTGGGTTGTGCGTCACCATAATGATTGTGTTGCCGCGTTTATGCAGGTCTGATAATTCTTCCATAATGATGTGACTGGCGTACGAGTCGAGGTTTCCGGTTGGTTCGTCGGCGAGGATAATAGATGGGTCGTTGACTAGAGCGCGGGCAATAGCGACACGTTGGGTTTGTCCGCCGGATAATTGGTGAGGCATATAATACTCTCGCTCACCTAGGTGAAAGTTGTGTAGGATTGCACTGGCTTGCTTTAACCGTGCGGTTTGGGTGACCCCCTTATATATGAGTGGCAGTGCAACATTCTCGATAACGGTCATTCTGGTGATAAGGTTGAAGCTTTGAAAGATGAAGCCGATTTGTTGACTACGAATATGCGCCTGGCGCCGCGAGCTGAGGGTTGCGACTGAGCGATCTTCGAGCTCGTAGTCGCCCTCGATCTTGCTATCGAGTAGTCCTAGGATATTGAGTAGTGTTGTTTTGCCGCAGCCACTCGGTCCCATGATTGCGATAAATTCACCTTTTTGAATTGTCAGATTAATACCATCAATCGCATAGTGTTCGGCGTCACCAAGCCCGAACCGCTTCTTGAGGTCTTTGAGGACGATAACGGGTGTGGGGGTTATTTTTGCCATTGCCTCTATTATGCGAGGTGAGTCCGTGACATACAACCGCAATTTGGCGTCATTTACACAACCCCGGCTATGTATTGCCTGATATACTGTAGTGACACGTGGAGAGGTGGCCGAGTGGTTGAAGGCGCACGCTTGGAAAGCGTGTGTGCGGGCAACCGTACCGTGAGTTCGAATCTCATCCTCTCCGCCACATTAAAATACAGACTATCTAGGTCTGTATTTTAATGTGCGAGTTACTTGGTGTTTGCATAGTCTTGGATTCCTTGACTGCATTCCGCTCATCCTTCATACTTTGATTCAGTAATGTGGGCTCCTTTCAAATCATCATTTCATCAATCATCTCGACGCGGTTTCACGATCGTCGAACTTCTTATTGTCATCGTTGTGATTGGCATTCTGGCGGCAATAACCATCATCTCGTTTAATGGAGTGCAACAACGCGCCCAAAACACTGCTCGTGTATCTTCTGGGCAGCAAGCTATTAAGCTGGTTAAAGCGTATGTTGCGACCAATGGGGCTTACCCGTCACTCGGCACAACCTGTCTGACTCCTACTTGTACGACCTATGCTGGTGTCCTTGATGGTTCGGATCGGTCTGGACTTGAAACAAACCTGAAGTCTACCGGTACTATACCCGCCACAGCGCCGGCTGCTGATAAGTTCTCTGGAATTTGGTACAACACAAGAGCGACCACAGCAACATTCGACGGTGACGGCTCGCATCGCATTGTGCTTTTGATGTATTGGCTGTCTGGGCAAAACCAAGACTGTGGCGCGGGTGATATTGCGATTCAAGGGCCTGGTGAGGCATGGCAGCGATCACCAAACAAGTACTCATATAATTATCCAACCGAGAACGTCACCGCCTGCTGGGTGAGTGTCTGATGCTGGCGGGTGACGGTGATCAGCAAGAATGGTACCCAAGTCTGGTGTCGATGCTGTCCGCAGCTCGTTGATATCACGCTACATATAGCGTCGTAACAAAATATACAACACCATAACTAGCCCTAAGGGGTTAAATGCTGCTTATGCTGAATGTAGTCAAAAAAACCCCACAAAAAGCTTGAAAAACCATATGTGGGGGCATATAGTCATACGTAAGCACTACATATGTAGTACTGCAACAAAAATAGACATTTAGCAAGTTTGGAACAGTCGGCCGCTACACCGGTGTTTTTCTTGCACCTTATGAAAACGGGGCACCTGGGGAGGTGATGTGTATTGCATAAACATAACAGTATAAGTAGATTAGGGGATTTTTCATGAGCGCAATCACAGTGGTAAAACGCGACGGCACACGCGAGCCATTTGACGCTAACAAGATTAACCTTGCATTGGTTGAGGCTAGTGAGGGCCTTCCAGACCAGATCAGCAAAGTTGTCCAAGTTGCATCAGAGCTTCAGTTGACATTATTTGACGGTATTACGTCTGAACAACTCGATGAGGCTGTTATACATACGGCGCTTCAGAACATCAAAGATGACCCTGATTTTGATATCATCGCCACTCGACTCCTGCTTAAAAACATTTATAAAAACATTCTCGGTGAATTCAAGACTGCCGATGAACTAAAGCAGCTACACGAAGACAAGTTTGTTGCGTACCTAAAGCAGGGTATTGATGATGGTTTGCTGGACGAACGCATGAACGGCAAACTCTTCGATTTGAAAAAACTTGCAAAAGCCCTCGATCCTTCAAAAGATGGCCTCAGCAAATACCTTGGTGTCGTGACAAATAAAAACCGCTACGCACTACGCGGCCAAAGTGGTCGTCCTGTCGAAGTGCCGCAGTTCACGCATATGCGCATTGCAATGGGACTAAGCTTTAATGCAGAAGACCCAACCGCTTGTGCACTCGATTTTTACGAACACATGGCAAACCTCGACTACGTTCCTGGTGGCTCGACTCGTGTGAATGCTGGTGGGTCTTTCCCTCAGCTATCAAACTGTTTCTTGATTGAAGTCCAAGATGACATGGAATCAATCGCCAAAGGTGTTCGCGACGTGATGTGGATTGCGAAGGGAACTGGTGGCATCGGTATTAGCCTCAATAAGCTACGTGCTGCTGGATCACCTGTACGCACAACGAACACTGAATCAACCGGACCTATCCCTTTTATGAAGATGATCGACACCGCACTGTTTGCAGTCTCTCGTAAGGGTAAAAAAGCCGGCGCCGCTGCACTCTACATGGAAAACTGGCACATGAACTTTCCACAGTTCCTTGATCTCAAGCAAAACTCTGGCGACCCGTACCTTCGTACTCGCCTCGCAAACACCGCCGTCTTTATTAGCGACGAATTCATGAAACGTGTGGAAAAAGACCAAGACTGGTACTTATTTGACCCAGCCGAAGTCGAAGACCTTACCGAACTTTACGGAGCTGAGTTTTCAAAAGCTTACCAGGGCTACATCAAAAAAGCCGAAGCGGGCAAGATGCGCGACTTCATCAAGACGAGTGCCCGTGAACAGTTCCGCCAGATTTTGATTACCCTTCAGGCAACCAGCCACCCATGGCTCACCTGGAAAGATACGATTAACGTCCGGGCACTGAACAATAATACCTCGACGATTCACCTTTCAAACCTGTGTACTGAAATTACGTTGCCACAAGACAAAGATAATACCGCCGTATGTAACCTTGTTAGTATCAACCTATCAGCCCACTTAAAGACCGACGGCACATGGGACTGGGACCGATTGGCAGAAAGTAGCCGTAGCGCGGTTCGCCAACTCGATAACCTGTGCGACATCACCAATACACCTGTACCTGAAGCAATGCACTCTAATCAACAAAACCGCGCACTTGGACTTGGATTTATGGGATTCACTGATGTCATCGAAAAGCTTGGTTATAGCTACGAGTCCGAAGAGGCCTACGACCTCGTCGACCAGCTGGCTGAATTCATTAGCTTCCATGCTATTGATGAATCAGCTGAACTGGCGCAAAAATATGGCTCGTACGCAACATTTAAGGGGAGTGGTTGGAGCCAAGGAATCTTGCCAATCGACACCATTGACCAACTCGCTACAGACCGTAAGGTAAAAGTTGAAGTAAACCGCAAGACGCGCCTAGACTGGGATTCACTACGCAGTAAGGTTAAGAAGGGGATGCGTAACGCTACCCTGATGGCGGTTGCGCCAACAGCTAATATTGCGCACATCGCTGGAACGACGCCAGGGCTTGATCCGCAGTTTGCGCAGATCTTCTCTCGCGCCACACTGAATGGCAAGTTCCTCGAAGTGAACACAAACCTTGTTCACGACCTGAAGGCACTCGACCTTTGGGATACGGTTAAGGAAGATATCCTTCGCTTCCAAGGTGACGTCCAACAGATTGACGTGATCCCTCAGAGTCTAAAAGACGTCTACAAGACCAGTTTCCAATTAAGCCCGTATGCCTTCATCGAAGTCGCAGCACGTGCACAGAAATGGGTCGACCAAGCGATTAGTCGTAACATGTACCTAGAAACTCGTGATATCGACGAAATGGTCAACATCTACAGTGCAGCCTGGAAGCGTGGCCTGAAAACCACCTACTACCTGCACGTCAAACCTCGGCATACGGCTGAACAATCAACCGTCAAGGTCAACAAGGCGGACGTGGGTGGCGGCGCACGAAAGGCCGGATTCGGCTTTGCAAAGAAGCAAGAAGTATAGCGCCTATGAGATTGATGGCATAACCACACCGCTCACAGATAGATTTAACCAAACAAGCATATAGTAAAAATAGGGGAATTCAGTAATGAACGCATCAACAATTATCAACGACGAAATGAGCCTGGAAGAAAAATTAGCCGCAATCGACATGGCTATGGCGAATGCTCAAGCTATGGCAAATGACGACGCAGCCGCGCGTGGTGTGTCTGCGGCACCACTTGATCCGGCCGATCTTACGATGTGTGACGGTTGCCAGTAGGGTGTCGGAATTTTTCAAGACATACGACCGTGAGGTAGTGCTGCGAGAGACCTTTCAACGTGAGGGCCAGCTGGAAAACATGAAGATTACCAGGAATATTCTAGACCGTATGCTGCACAAAGAATTTCTACTGGACCCTAGTGCTGTTACTGAGACAAACGAATCGGTGGAAGATCAAACAGATCTTGATGTCATGCGAAACACTAATGATTTACTCGGCTACATCGCTTCCCGTGAGGTGATCGTACCGTTATTTGAAGAGGAGATACGATAATGGCAGGAATTTTAGGAACAGGCATTCAAGACGGACTTCTACTGAAGCCAATCAAGTATCAGTGGGCGATGGACCTGTATAACCAAGCAGTCGCAAACACTTGGTTCCCAAATGAGATTCAACTTGGTCAGGACCTTTCTGACTGGAAGAAGATGAGTGAAGAGGAGCGCCACGCCGTGACTTTCTTGATGAGCTACTTTAACCCCAACGAGCTACTGGTGAACAAAGCACTCGCTTTTGGTGTATATCCATATGTTAATGCTGCAGAATGCCATGTCTACCTCGCAAAACAAATGTGGGAAGAAGCCAATCACTGTATGTCATTTGAGTATGTCCTTGAGACATTCCCGATCGACCGTGAAAAAGCATACGATGCACACATCGATACGCCGTCTATGGCGCGTAAAGAAGCTTTTGAAACCAAGTTTATTACTCGCATGACCGAACAGACGCTGGATATCACGACGACTGAGGGTAAAAAAGATTTTGTCCGCAACCTAATCGCCTACAATATTATCCTTGAAGGTATCTGGTTCTACAGTGGTTTCATGGTGGCACTGTCATTCCGTCAGCGTAATCTGCTTCGTAACTTTGCAAGTCTTATTGACTGGGTGGTGCGCGACGAATCACTTCACCTCAAGTTTGGCATCAACCTGATTTTGACCGTTTTGGAAGAGAACGAGGACCTGCAGACCGAGGAATTCGCTGCTGAAATCAAGCAAATGATTCTCGACGGGGTTGAGATGGAAGAGGACTACAACAAAGACCTGCTACCAAACGGCATTCTTGGTCTGAATAGCGACTACATTAACCAGTACGTGAAGTACCTGGCTGACCGTCGCCTTGAAGAGCTTGGCTTTGAGCCACACTACAAGGTATCAAACCCCGCTAAGTGGATGGCTGGTGCGAACGACACTTTGCAACTGGTCAACTTCTTTGAAGCGACGAATACCAGTTATGAAGTTGGTGGCGCAACTGCTTCTACTACACCTCCCGTAGGGCAAAGTCCCGCAGCTGATCGACACGAGAACGACCCCGATAATAGTATTTTGAAATAAATTTTCTGACACAAATGAATAATGCTATATTTTGTATAGTATTATTCATTTGGTGATATACTAGATATATGAAAACAAAACTCGTTATTTTTGGCATTACTGGTGATTTAAGCCGACGAAAGCTGCTTCCAGCTTTGCGCGACATCGTAAATAGTGGGGAATTTAAGAACCTTTCAATTATTGGTGTGTCGCGACGTAATGTCGACGTCGCCGAACTCATCGAAAGTGCGACTGGGAACACGGACCTTATTGATCTGACTAAGGTATTTACGATGAACCTCGCCGTAGCGGATGATTACGTACGCCTCAAGGAGTATCTTGACCTAGCTGATGACGAGCAGGCCCTTATCTACCTATCAGTCCCACCAAATGCCGCTGCTGACATTGTCGACTTCTTGGGTGAAGCTGGGCTTAATACGCCGCGTGTAAAGATTTTATTCGAAAAGCCATTTGGCTTTGACCTTGCCTCTGCCAAGGATTTTATCGAACGCTCAAGCCGTTACTTCAATGACGACCAGCTATACCGTATCGATCACTACATGGCCAAAGAAGTAGCCGCTGAAGTGATTCGCATGCGTTCTGCAGCCGGTAGTCGTCATCAGCAGTGGAGTAGCGAAAGTGTCGCCTCTGTTGCAATTACAGCGTCCGAGTCTATCGGTATAGAAGACAGGGCTATTTTTTACGAACAGACAGGTGCTCTCCGTGACTTTATTCAGGGCCACTTAATGCAGCTACTTTCACTGGTATTGATGGATCTACGGCCACCGTTTACGATCGAAGACCTGGCGACCCGCCGATTGGAAGCTTTGAAAGCGATCGCTCCTGCTGATCCGAACGAATCGATTCGTGCGCAGTATGAAGACTATCAGACTGAGGTGCAGAACCCGGGTAGTTTGACCGAAACATTTGCTAGCGTGCAATTACATAGTACCGATCCGCGCTGGGTTGGTGTCCCGCTTCGCCTCACAACAGGCAAGAACTTGGACAAGAAACGTAGTGCGATTACGATTGAATACAAAGATGGTTCGTTTGATGATTTCGATGAAGCTGCTATTTCTGCGGTGAACACACGATTTTCAGATGCCTACGAACGCGTCTTGGTTGAAGCGATTCGCGGCCGTAAGTATATCTTTACAACTGGCCCAGAGGTGATTCGTTCATGGGAAATCGTCGCCCCAGTTCAGTACGCATGGGGAATGGGCGATACGCCATTGATACAATACGCACCCGGTGCATCTGTCGACGACCTGCTGTAACGCTATATATAGTGTAGTGACAATACTACAACGTCCCGCATCTAGCGTTGAGGTATCTATTAGTGCTACAATAAAACCCCATGGAGGTGAAAACAAACATGGGTAACTCGCAGAAATATATCTTTGTAACTGGTGGTGTCCTTTCCGGGGTAGGGAAAGGGATCACAGCGGCTAGTATTGGTGCCATCTTGCAAGCCAAGGGTGTTAAGGTATCTATTCAAAAATGTGACCCGTATCTTAATGTTGATGCGGGTCTTTTGAATCCAAAAGAACACGGTGAATGTTTTGTCACAAAAGATGGGGCCGAAACAGACTTGGACCTTGGACACTACGAGCGCTTTTTGGATTTAGAATTAACTCAAAAAAGTGCTACGCTGTCAGGGAAATTATTAAGTCAGCTGATCGCTGACGAACGTGCTGGTAAATTTCACGGTCAAACCATTCAGTTGGTGCCGCACTTAACGGGTGCCATTCAAGACGCAATCGAGCTCGCCTCTGCCGGATCTGAAGTGCACATCGTTGAAATTGGTGGAACGGTCGGGGACTATGAAGGACTTAGCTACGTCGAGGCAATCCGTGAGTTTGCTGGACGAGTCGGCCGCGAAAACTGCATGTATGTGCACGTTGTCTATGTGCCATTTATTGGAACCAGCAAAGAATTTAAATCGAAGCCTGCCCAAAACGCATTGAACGACCTGCGCGGTTTTGGAATCGTACCTGACTGCGTTGTTGTCCGTACCGACGAACCAGCGCCCGGCAACATTGCCGACAAAATTGCGCAGTTTAGTGGTGTCCGTAAAGACGCTGTTATTTTGCTATCGAATGCCAAAACGGTCTATGAAATACCGCTGACGATTTACGCCAGTGGGATCAACGGCGTATTAGAGCGCTTTACGGGAAATACCGAAAAAGCCGACCTATCAAAATGGCGCCAACTCGCCGACGCCCAAGAGGCAACATACGACAAGACGATCCGTATCGGCATGGTGGCGAAGTACATGGATAACGAAGACACCTACATCTCTGTACTTGAAGCACTGAAAGCCGCTGCCTGGCAGGAAAAGGTTGGGCTGGAAGTGACATGGATTAATGCCGAAGAAGCCGAGGAGAGCGACTTTGAAAAGGTTGACGCGCTCTTAGTCCCTGGTGGCTTCGGGGTTCGTGGTGTCGAAGGCAAGATCCGGGCGGCAACCTATGCACTTGATAATAAAAAGCCATACCTTGGGCTATGTCTTGGGTTACAAATCGCAGTTATCGCGGCTGCACGTAAAGCGGGACTGAAAGATGCCAATAGTACTGAATTTGACCCCGATACCGCCCAGAACGTCGTCTATATTATGGAGGGCCAAGCGGGTAAGGAATCGACCGGTGGGACACTGCGATTGGGCGATTACACTGCCGAGCTAATCCCTGGTTCGCAGGTCGCGGCTGCCTACGACTCAACCGAGACAATCGAACGACACCGTCACCGTTATGAGGTCAACCAAGCCTTTCTGGCCGATATTGAAAAGGGCGGACTGACTGTAAGTGGACGATCGCCTGATGGAACGCTGGTTGAATATATCGAAGCGGCTGACAATCCATTTTTCGTGGCGTCACAGGCCCATCCTGAATTCAAAAGCCGCCCGTACCGCGCACACCCACTATTCGTTGGTCTCATTAAAGCGGCCGTGGGTAAGTAATTTTTAGCACCTCTGTTATAATACATATCAATGGAACAAAAAATTGCTCAAGCTATCAAAGAACTTTTTGATACAGACGTCACCATCCAACTGACTCGACCCGAGCCAGAGTTTGGTGACTATGCGACCAATATCGCCTTGCAACTTGCCGGACGGCTTGCTAAGAACCCCCGCGAAATCGCCGATGCGGTTGCGACAAAATTACGCGAAAGCGGTGACTATAGCGACGTGACGGTCGCGGGACCTGGCTTTATCAATGTGCGGGTGAGTGCGGTGGCTATGCTCCGCGCACTGAATGATGTCTGGTCACCGAGCTACGGTGGCAATGATGACGGCGCTGGTAAAATAGCGGTTGTTGAATACCCAAGCCCGAACATGGCCAAGCCATACAGTGTCGGGCATCTTCGTCCGGGCAACCAAGGTTGGGCTGCCAAGCAATTACTGGAAGCGACCGGCTGGAAGGTTATTACCGACAACCACCTCGGTGATTACGGTGCGCCCCTAGGTATTTGGATCACCGGCTTCTTGAAACTTTCAAGCGAAGAAGCACTCGCCAAAGACGGTGTCTACGAGCTTGGCCGTGTCTACATTGCAATGAAGAAATTATTAAAAGAAGAAAAAGAGCTTGGTGGCAGCGCACTAGCTGATGAAACCCAGCAATGGTTGCTGAAGTACGAAGCAGGGGATAGTGACGCACTTTCATACAGCGCGCGCTTTAACCAAATCTCGCTCGATCACATTCACGAAGTGATGGGTCGCCTAAAGATCTCAACCGAACACGAATTAGGCGAAGCGTTTTTCGCCCCACTTGGCAAACAGGCTGTTCAGCGACTACTCGACAGCAACGTTGCGGTTCAAAACGACGACGGATCAATCATTGTTCCTCTGGATGACTTCGGCTTTGACGTGCCACTTCTTGTTCAAAAAAGTAACGGTGCTGCGCTCTATGCGACCAGTGATCTGGCGACAATTTTATACCGTGAAGAGAACTGGCACCCAGATAAGGTGATCTACGCTGTAGGTGCTGAACAACAATTTTATTTCTCGCAGCTGTTTGCGATGGCGAAAAAACTCGGCATTAAAACGGAGCTAATCCACCTTTGGTTTGGCACTATCGACCAACTAAACGAAGATGGTACGCGCGAAAAGATGAGCAGCCGTAAGGGTGTTGTACTGATGGAGCAACTGCTCAACATGGCGGAAGACAAGGCACGAGAGATTATTGCTGGCCGTGACGTCAGCGAAGACGATGTTAAGAAAATTGCGCTTGGTGCGATTAAGTTTAGCGACTTCACCTCCGACCGCCGCACAAACATCTTGTTCGATTGGAATAATATCTTTGCGCTTAGTGGCTTCAGTGGCCCATATATTCAGTATGCAGCTGTTCGTGTGAACAAGATCTTGGCTGAAAATGGCATCGGTGAACCATTGGTTGAAGGGTATGGCTATGAGTCTGAAAAGCCGATTCTTGCTAAAGTTGCCGCTTATCCTGATGTCGTGCGTTTGAGCGCCCGCGATATCGAACCGCATCGCATCGCTAACTATCTTTACGAGTTGGCGCGGGATATGAACCGCTACTACGAGGTCACTCCGGTGGCGACTGGTGATGTAACACCTGCTCAGCAAAATGCTCGCCTTGGTGTGGTGAATAAGGTCTCACATGTCTTTGTGCACGGACTCAGCCTGCTTGGTATTGAAGTCCCGTCACAAATGTAGCCGTGTAACAGTACTTGCCATCCTTTTTGTAAAGGCGTAAAATAATGACCTCACGGAACTTTTCCGTGTATTTTCACAATTTGGAGGAAGAGTGACTCTTGAGACGAGGGTGCTAGCACCTGATGAGCTGATTGCCGAGCAAAGGAAAGAACGGATAAAGTCTGAGGCCCGAGACGCCATCTACGCGGCGCTCGTGCAACAGGCGACAACCGAGAAGAATCCAATCATCGTCACGAGTAACCGCGAGTTGCGCTGGACTTTGGGGCTTGAGAGAATCCGTTTGCGACTGTTTGGCCGGAGTCTTTGGCATCTTGATGCCGGCGATCGCCATCCAGACGGCAAGCGCCTCATACGCGTGAGTCGCCTTGGAATCGATGGTCGCCGCGACGAACTCATCGTCACAGTGATGGATCTTCCGATGCGACCTCAGCTCGCAAAGGCGCAGGTCTAGCTCGAATCGAAGTCCGAAGACGCTAGGCGGGGTGCATTTTTTGCACCCCGCCGGGCATCCTCTTCCTCCAAACACTCCAACACGCTACACTGAATGTATATTTAACGGAGATTATCTATCGTGCCTAATAAAGCCACAAAAACCACAACGACCGTGACCACCGAAGAGGTGCCTCTCGAAAAAGCCCGTGGCTTAAAAGCTGCTCAACAAAAAACATCTCGTGTGGCCGGCATTGGTCGCTCACAACTCGGTGGCTTTATTGATTTTATCCGCGAACAGGGCGTCGTTGGACTGGCCGTCGGTCTTGCGATCGGTACTGCGGCGGGTGCTGCCGTCAAACAGATCGTCGAAGGCCTGATTAACCCGGTTGTTGGGTTTTTAATCGGCGGAGTCGACCTGGCGCAGCTTGAATGGGTGGTCGTTGCTCCGAGTGCCGATAAAACTGGTGGACTTGTGCTTAGTTGGGGTGCGGTGCTATCGGCTATCATCACTCTTGTTGCCACAGCCCTAGTGATCTACGCGCTGGTGCATGGTGCAAAACTTGATCGTATTGACCGTAAAAAATCTTAATCAATAACACTGTATAATAAGGGCATGACAACACCCTCGGATTACAAAGACAAACTGACCAACGCGCAGTACGATGTACTGTTCAACAAAGCAACCGAAGCGCCGTTTAGTGGTGAATATGATTCTGTTTTTGGGGAAGGTGAGTATGCCTGTGCTGCCTGCGGGACTGTACTTTTTGATAGTGACAAGAAATTTGAAGCCCACTGTGGCTGGCCAAGTTTTTATGACGCAATTCCAGGTAAGGTCGCCTTTCACGACGATACGAGCATGGGTGCAACCCGCACGGAAGTAACCTGTGTGACCTGTGGTGGGCACCTCGGACACGTCTTTGCGGGTGAAGGATTCGGTACGCCAACCGACCAGCGCTACTGCATCAATTCACTCAGTTTGACATTCACCCCTGTTAAAGACGACTCGAAAAAGGTATAATGCCCCTATGAGCAACAAAACCAGCAAGAAGATCCTTTGGGTTGACCTCGAAATGACCGGCCTCGACCCAATCGAGGATCGAATTATGGAAGTTGGCGCTATTATTACCGACTGGGACTTTAAAGAAATCGCAACCTACGAGGCCGCCATCAAGGTTGGCCCGCGTTTGGTTGAAAAGCGTATGTTTAAAGGCCCGTCAAAAGATTTCTGGGAAAAGTTTCCTGAAGTTCGTGCCGCCCTTATCAAGCAAAATGACGAAACCGGTCGATCTGGCCGAACGATAGAAAATGAACTACTAGCGTTCATTGACGAGCATTTTGACAAAGAAACCCCAGTACTTTTAGGGGGAAACTCAATTCACATGGACCGTCGTTTTGTGATTAACGAATGGCACCGACTTGATGAACGGCTGAATTATCGTATGCTCGACGTCAGTGCCTTTAAGGTTGTCTTTGAAGGAAAATATAAAAAGAAGTTTTCCAAACCCGAAGCCCACCGCGCACTCGAAGATATTCGCGGTAGCATCATGGAATTAAAATATTATTTAGGAAAAGTTAAAGTATGATCCACAAAGTATTAGAAGCGTATTTACTCGAATTTGCCGATAGCTGGCTTGAATATCCGTTCGGCGAGGGTAGTGCCGTTTATAAAACCGGTGACAAAGAGAGTCGTGAGGGCAAGATATTTGCAATTATCGATGAGAAAAGTAGTCCACTGCGAGTGAGTCTAAAGTGCGACCCAATCCTTGCTGAAAATCTGCGCGCCAAGTATGAAACAGTCGTGCCAGGCTATCATCTAAACAAAAAGAACTGGAATACCATTATTTGCACTGGTCAGTTAGATGATGAAGAGATTAAAGATCTCGCTCGACTTAGCTACAACCTCGTTGCCAAGTAGGGTTTTATTCAGCCGTGCTAAACGCCGCAAACCCTTCTTGGGTTGGCTTGAGGCTGTCATAGGCGGTCTTTAGGAATTCTTTTGTTGAAACGCTGTTGGTTGAGTTATATATCTGTGTCATAAGCGTCAGGGTTGTGCCGAGTTGGTACGCCATTTCACGGGCATAGGTGCGGTCAAACACCGCATTCAGGCGAGCATCTTCCAGTCGTGTGGCGAGTTCTGTTGTGGACTCTTTCGCAACGACCGAGGCGCTAATTTTACCGTTAATACCGGCAGTTTTTAATGGCGCCACCATGTCACGGTTGGTATTTGTCATAAAGATCTTGAGGTTGCTGTTAAGGCTGCGCAGCTTGCTGCTTTTGAGGCTGACCTGACTGTCGTTCACGATAGTCTCGGTGGCGCTCAACCGCGCTGAAAGGCGCTCGAGGGGTTGTTTATTGTCGGCGGTTGCAACGTTAATGACGAGTGCAGCGATACTCACCAACACCACAAGGCCAAGTCCGAGTAGGACGATCTGTCGCAACCCAAAACTAAACGGACCCTTTTTGGGACCCTGCGGGGCAATTTGATTGAGGTAATCGTAAGGGAGTGGTGCGGGTGAGGGTTGTTGTTGATCGGGATACATACTCACCCAATTTAAGCACAAACAATAACAGAGGTAAAGGGTGCTATAATGAAGGCATGCAGGACATGAAAGAAGAAGTTCGATCGCGCCTCAATATTGAGGACGTTGTCGGTGAGTACGTTCAGCTCAAACGAGCGGGGCGAAACTTCAAGGGGCTTAGTCCTTTTACTGGCGAACGCACGCCGAGTTTTTATGTGAGTCCAGAGAAAAATATCTGGCATGACTTTTCGTCCAACAAGGGTGGTGATGTCTTTAGCTTCGTAATGGAAGTCGAAGGAATCGATTTTCGCGCTGCGCTAGAACTGCTCGCTCAGCGAGTTGGTGTTGACCTTGCGATCTATGACTCGAAAGGCGCTCAGGAGATTGCCCAGCGCAAAAAACGCATGTACGAAGCACTAGAACTAACGACGCAGTACTATCAACAGAGCCTTATCAAAAACGAACATGCCGTTGAGTATGTCTTTGGGAAACGAAAACTTAGTAAAGAAATTGTTCAAACTTTTCGCATCGGGTACGCTCCATCGACCGGTGATGCGCTAGTAAATTTCCTGAAGATGAAAAACTTTACACAGCAAGAGGCAATGGATGCCGGGCTCTTAAACCGTTTTAGTGGTGATCTTTTCCGTGGACGCATGATGGTGCCGCTGATGGATGGATCTGGCAAGGTCATTGGTTTTACAGCCCGAATCTTGAATGATGACGAGCCGAATGCACCAAAATACCTCAATACCCCAGAGACGATGCTGTACAACAAGGGCCGCCATGTCTTCGGGCTGTCACAGGCTAAAGAGGCGATTCGTAAAGTTGATTACGCCGTTATTGTTGAAGGTAACCTCGATGTGATTAGTAGTCACCAGGTTGGTGTCACGCAAGTTGTTGCGACCGCCGGAACGGCAATGACCGAGAGCCACTTAAAGGCGCTGGTGCGTTTGACACCAAATGCTCGTTTGGCATTCGATGGTGACAAGGCGGGACTCGCTGCGACCGAACGAGCGATCCCCATTGCTCAGACTGTCGGTATCGACCTGACGATTATTAGCCTTGGTGACGATGCCAAGGACCCGGACGAACTGATTCAAAAAGACCCAGCGCTCTGGCAAAAAGCGATTGATACGGCCGAGCCGGTGGTTGACTGGGTATTGACGCAGTATTCTCGCCGTGAAGATCTGACTACCGCGATAGGCAAGCGTAAATTTACGACTGCCGCACTCCGGGTAGTGCGCGCCTTGCAGGATCCAGTTGAACAAGAGCACTATTTGCAAAAGGTTTCTACCTACACGCAGTCCTCAATCGACACCTTAAAAGAAAAGCTGGCTGGCACCGATGAACCAGAGGAAAAAGAGCTTAAAAGAGTCGCGCAAACAGTCGCTGCGGTCAAGCCGGATGTTGCGGGCAACCAGGATAACCTACTGGCCGTTGCGCTGATTGATCCGGCCGTCCGCGAACTACTGGCCGACGTGCAGCCCGCTATGGTCGCAAATGACGAGCGCCAAGCCGTCCTGGCGTACATCCAGAAGAGTAGCCAACTACTGAGTGATGTGCCAGCTGACTTGCAAAATTTCGATACCTATGTCAAAATACTACTATTAAAGGCCGATGCTCGCTATGGGGAGTGGAGTGACGAAGATCGTTATTTCGAAACTGCCCGCCTGGTCCGCCAACTGATAACAGAACACAAGAAAATACAAAAAGACACTCTGACAATCCAACTACGCGCCGCCGAACAAAACGGCGAAGACGAACGTGCGTCAGAGATACGGCAGCAGATCAATGAACTCATAAAGGAGATACCTCGTGCCCAGAAGTAAAAAAACTGTAGATCCTATTAACGACGAAGAACTAGAAGGTGTTGCAAACGATGAGGCGCCAGTAACTGGCGGTTTAGTCATTCCTGAAATTGACGGCCCTGCCGCTGAAGACCTCGAAGAGGAAGAAGTTGACGAAGGCGAAGACCTTCTGAGCCAAGACCAGTATTTTGACGATGCCAGTGATGACAGCGTTCGTCTGTACCTACGCGAAATCGGTAAGATTCCACTACTTAACTCTGAAGAAGAGCTCGCACTTGCGAAAAAAGTTGTCGAAGGTGACCGAAAGTCGAAAGACAAGATGGCCGAAGCAAACATGCGTCTGGTCGTCTCGATTGCCAAGCGTTACAGTGGCCGTGGCCTCGACTTCCTGGACCTGATTCAAGAAGGTAACACTGGACTACTTCGTGCCGTTGAAAAGTTTGACCCTGAAAAAGGATTCAAATTCTCAACCTACGCTACCTGGTGGATCCGCCAAGCGATTACTCGTGCGATTGCCGACCAAGCGCGTACCATTCGTATTCCTGTCCACATGGTGGAAACAATCAACAAATTACTTCGTACCCAACGTCGCATGACCCAAGAACTAAACCGTGAACCAACCATCGAAGAACTTGGAAAAGAACTCGAAATGGAACCGGAAAAAGTTGAATACGTCATGAAGATTAAACAAGACATTACGTCACTCGACGCTGGTGTTGGCCGTGATGGTGATGACGAAGATTCAGTGCTGCGTGATTTCATCGAAGACGAAGAAGGTGTGACTCCAGAAGAGTCTGCTGCCTCTCAGCTTTTGAAAGAACAAGTCCAGGCGATCCTTTCGACACTATCTGACCGTGAACAAAAGATCATCAAGATGCGATTTGGTCTTGAGAACGGCAAAAGCCACACTTTGGAAGAAGTTGGTCAAGAATTTGCGGTTACACGTGAACGTATTCGCCAAATTGAAGCCAAGGCGCTCGCGAAACTTCGCAAGCACAAAGACTCAAAGAAGCTTCACGAATACTTGAACTAAAAATCTAGTTCGGTGACAATGTCATCAAGTTGTTCGAAGAAATCTTCAACTGATCCATTGTTCGTAATAAAAAAGTCGGCCGCAGCAATGGGGCCGCCTTTTTGTAGGGTTTCAATTTCATGCTGATCGCGCGCGGCTGAGACTTCAGGGGTTTGGGGGCGGTCGTTACGTGTTTGCAGCCAGTGGTAGCGTTGGTGTTTTGGCGCAGTGACGGCGACAACGGTTGTTTCGCCTGGAAAGGCGTGTTTGATCGCTTTGTATTCATCCCAGGTATAGATGCCATCGGCGATAATGCGGTGCTGGCCAGCAGCGATAAGGTGGTTAATTTGGTCAATGATTCGCTTGACGACAAAGTCATTGCCTTCTTTTTCGCGGATCGCAACGCGGAATTTCTTTTCATTTTCTTCACCCTTTTCGATACCGGCTGCGGCCATTGCTTCGTAGATGATGCCGCCAAAGTAGACTTTGGGGAAGCCGAGGGATGTGAAGTGGTGGACTGCGGTAGATTTGCCTGACCCAGTAAGGCCGACAAATGCGAGGATTTTGACGTTTTCGTGGTGTTTCATATGGCCTTATTGTAACAGATGGTTATGCTTGCCTTATTAACAGGGGTAGACTATGATAGAGCCCTATGGAAAATTCCAGCGATGGACTACTATTCGACGAAAAAGCGCGAAAGATAATTTTATCTTACTACGGCGTGCATAATGATCCATCTGATGACTTCGTGAGCCGCGAAGAGCCTAGGGTAACTCAAGAGCCGTATTTTACAAATGAGACGCTTATGTCTATGCCCGATAAGACGTATGCCCAGGAATTGCTCGACCAGCCAGTTTCACTTGCGAGTAGAATTGCGCACCTTGTTAGTTACATCGATGTAGAGACCTATACCAATGGTGAGCTAAACACGGAGTATTATATCGCGAAGCAAATCGGTGCACCTGTCGGCTGGGTTAAAAAACGAGCTCTAGAGATAGGTATTGAAGCCACACCTAGTCATTTTGACCCTGACGATATACCTCATAGTATCTATCCGTCACCTTCTCTTGAACTGCTCCGCGAGGAGTTTCGATGGCATGGTGAAATCGCCAGGCTTGATGCCGAGGTGAAGATAGGCGAGTTTGAGCGCCTCCTCGGAAAAACCGAAGAATGGTCGATGAAGTATGCCGGTGAACTTGGTTTTGTGGTGCACTATATGCCTTCTGAATCGGGTGGTCGTGCTCGCTTGTTGCCACGGGCTGCGCTTGGTCAGCTCCGGCACCTCATTTTGATGTTTCCGCCCCAAGAGGATTGGCTGACCGAGAATGAGGTGAGTATAGTGACTGGCCGTGAACCGGAGTGGCTCATGACTAATCTTGGTCGTGTCGGAATTATGACCCAGCAGCGTTGGTCGAACCTGACAGGCAAGCTTCTTCACTTTTACCCACCAGATACCGAAGAGGCATATCTACGTATGAAAAGTGATTTGCCGCAACCAGCGGGGAATTGGCTATCAGTGACAGGGATTGCGCGTGAGCTTAGTATGACTTATGAGTGGACTTCTGCGAGGCTGCGCGAAATAAATGATTCGACCGCCGAGACTCGCTTGAATGACATTAATGTTCCAAGGTTACACTATTCGCCTGCGACGATAGCAATTGTCGAGCACATGGCCGAAAGGGTGAGGGGTGTGCCTGAAATCGGGGATTGGTACAGCATCAGCGCTCTATCGCGAGCAATCGACATGAGCGATTCGTGGGTTGAGCGACGGTTGCCGTATATCGCCAGTGTGCCCGAGTTAAGGCGAAACCCTGCCTGCAGAGTGTTTATGCACTATCCGCCTGAAGCACTGGACGAGTTGCGGCAGATACAGCACGTGAAGCTTTCGGATCTGCGGGCTGGTAGTTTCTAGCTAATATTGTTAATAATTTAAACCGTTTTAGCTTGCTCTGGTAAGGTGGCGGGGCTATGATAGAAAAAATTACCAGGAACACTATACTATGCGACGGATGGATCCAAATTTATCGTACACAGATGCCGATATATTCAGTACCGAGGGTGATAGCGAAAAACCACTCGCTTGGCAACGTGATGCGCTGTGCCCACAGACCGACCCGGAAGCCTTTTTTTCGGATGACGCAGAGGTAATAGCCGCTGCAAAGAAGGTCTGCCAAGCCTGTGACGTTGGGGCTCAGTGTTTGGCCTACGCACTGATGAACGACGAAGAGTTTGGTATATGGGGTGGAAAGAGTGAACGCGAACGCCGCCGCCTCAAGCGTCGTGGCCACATCTAATGCTATACTAGAGACATATGAAACGGCTGGCAGTTATTGATGGAAAATCCGTATTTTACCGTGGGTACTACGCGATGCCAAACCTCACGCTCGAGGACGGCACCCCAACAGGTGGTGTTTTTGGCTTTACCTCCATCGCGATCGAAATTATTAAAAAGATTCAGCCTGATTATGTCGCCATTGCCTGGGATATAAAGGGAACTAGCGCCTCAAAGCGTCTCGAGATTTTCGATGGCTACAAAGCTGGCCGCACAAAGCCACCCGATGACTTTTATGCACAGCTGCCAATTCTACGCGAAGTCTTGGCTGCCTTTAACTGGCCGCTGTATGAGTTGGATCAATACGAAGCCGATGACATCATGGGAACCTTCTCGATTGAGGCGGCTGAAAAGGGTGTCGAAGCCTGCATCATTACTGGTGACTACGACATGCTACAGCTGATTAATGACAACACCTCGGTCTACATCACGCGGACCGGCAGTACCGACCTCGTTAAATACGATGACGCTGCATTTGAGGCAAAATATGGCATCAAGGTGAATCAATTCGTCGACTACAAGGCCTTGGTGGGTGATAGCAGCGATAATATCCCTGGTGTCCGTATGATCGGCGAGAAAGCGGCTCGTGACCTGCTGACTACCTATCGGACACTTGATGGTATCTACGAACACACAGATGAATTAAAGGGTGCTCGGCAGAAGTACATTGTTGACGGTAAGGAATCGGCTTATATGAGTCAAAAACTGGCGCAGATCTTTACTGATGCTCCCATCAAACTCGACTGGGACGAGGCGCATATCGAACGAACAAGCGTCGAAAACATCCTAGCGGTACTGCACAAGTATGAGTTTAGTTCTTTGATCAAGCGACTACCGGATCACATGAAACTTGGCGATGAAATTATAGACGTGGAAGAACTAAAAGACGATATTGTTGGTCTCGAAAAAGTTGACTGGCCAGACATGCTTTCGATCGAAGGGCCGGTTTTGATTAGTATCATTGACGACGTCTTATGGGTCTCGACTGACCACGAAACCGTCATGTCACAGTCACTCGATAAGGTTGACAGCAGTGTCTGGCGCGCGCTGGAAATGGCGATGGTTATTAGTTATGACATTAAGGCTATCTACCATACGCTAGCGGCAACAAATGTCTTTGTTAGGTTCGCTACTATTCACGATATTCGTCAGGCTGCTTTTTTGATCGACCCGCTACAGCGTGACCGCTCGGCACACGCATTGATTGGCCAAGCCGTTGCTGACACCGAGGTGCTGCTGGCAGGCTTGTGGTCCGTCTACGATGCACAGGTTGCGTTTTTTGAGGCGGAACCAAAGGTGGCGCGCATTGCCCATCAGCTTGATTTTCCGTTAACCTACACACTATTTAGGATGGAGTATCGTGGGGTTCTGATTAACCCAGCAACCCTTCACAAGATGAGTGAACAGATGGGTCTTGAGCACAAACGTCTTGAACAAGAAATGTATGCAATGGCGGGGTATGACTTTAATATTGGGAGCCCTGCGCAGCTGTCGGAGGTGTTATTTACCAAACTACAACTGCCGACAACTGGTATCAAAAAAGGCAAGACCGGCTACAGTACGGGCCAGTCTGAGCTAGACAAGCTACGCGGCCAACACCCGATTATTGAACTAATTGAACAAACGCGTGAACTCGCAAAACTTAAGAACACCTACACTGATTCACTGCCAAAATTGGCCGACCAACACAACCGCATTCACACCACGTTCAACCAAGATGTAGCGGCAACGGGACGACTCAGTAGCACCAACCCAAACCTCCAAAATATTCCAATTCGCACCGAACTGGGACGCAAGATTCGTGATGCTTTTGTGGCTGATGGCGATAAAGTACTGGTAAGTGCCGACTATTCACAATTTGAACTTCGCCTCGCTGCCGTCCTTGCGAACGATACGAATTTGATGAATGACTTTAACGGTGACGTGGACGTGCACACCAAGACTGCTAGCGATGTCTACGGTATTCCAATGGACGAAGTAACCAAGAGTCAGCGCCGCGATGCAAAAGTGATTAACTTCGGCGTGCTGTATGGCATGAGCCCGCACGGGCTGGCGGCGCAGACTGGTATGACATTCGGGCAAGCCAAAGACTTTATTGATCAGTACTTTGCACTACGCGCGCCGATCCGTCAGTTCATTGATGACACTTTGGCTAAAGCTCGTACCGAAGGCTACGTCGAAACTCTCTTTGGTCGCCGCCGACCGACACCTGATATTCAAAGTAGTAACTTTATGGTGCGCGCTGGAGCTGAACGCGCCGCTGCCAATATGCCGATCCAGGGGACCGAAGCAGACCTTATGAAACTCGCCATGCTGCGCGTTGATGAAAAACTAGGTGAGCTTGGCGATCAAGTGCTGCAGATTCACGACTCGATCCTAATTGAGTGCCCGGCAGAAAATGCCGAAAAAGTCGCTGAAATCTTAAAGACAACCATGGAAGAGATTGCGCCCGAACTCGCTATCTCGCTGCGTGTTGACGTTAGTACTGGCAAAACCTGGGGAGAACTATAACAGTATGATTAAAGCCGTTTATTTTGATTGTTTTGGCGTTGTCCTTGATATTATGCGCGGTACTAAAATCCAGCAAACCCTTGATCTGATTGAGGAGTTAAAGCCTGAGTACAAACTCGGGATGCTCACGAATGTACCGAGCCGCTATTCACTTGATCAACGCTTTGATCCAGGACAGCTAGATCAGCTATTTGAGGTGGTAATCGCTTCCGGTGAAGTGGGTTGGGATAAACCAGCACCAGAAATATTTATCATGGCCGCTGAAAGAATAGGGGTAAAGCCCGAAGAATGTTTGTTTATTGACGACATTCCTGCCTTTACGGCCGCCGCACGCGCGCAGGGAATGCAGACGTTTGATTACGTCAACAAGCCCGAATCAATCGTGGCGATTAAGAAAATACTGACAGATAATGCAAAGTAGGAGTCTCGACTATGGAAATTAAGATTAAAAAATTGAACCCCTCGGCTCATCTACCGGCTTACCAAACCGAACAGGCCGCCGCTATGGATGTTCACGCCTGCCTCGATAAAGCAATTACCTTGCAGCCACTTGAACGAGCGATGATTCCGACCGGACTTGCTTTCGAAATCCCCGATGGATATGAAATCCAGGTACGTGCGCGCAGTGGACTGAGTATCAAGCATGGGTTGGCGCTAGTGAACGGCATTGGAACGATCGACGCCGACTACCGCGGCGAGTTAAATATTCTGGCCATCAATCTTGGCCAAGAGCCATTCGTGGTTGAGCCAGATATGCGCATTGCACAGCTACTTGTTAGTCGCTACGAGAAAATATCGTGGCACGTCACCGAATCTCTTTCCGAAACGAGTCGCGGCGATGGGGGATTTGGCAGTACAGGGTTTGACAAGAAACGATAAAACTACTAAGGTTATTCTATGGCTAATTACAGAACATCTCGCGTCCTTCCTATCATCCTTATTGTCGTTATTATTATCATCGCAATCGCATCGCTCGTCTCATTGGCTCGAGTGGTATTCTTCTCTGGTTCTTCTTCGCCCGAAACGGTGCAGGTTGATATTAGTCGTGACTCACTCCTCAATACCGGTATTACGCACAGCGTACAGATGACCGTTCGTGGACCAATCGTGGCCGACGAGGAATTCTACTCATACCAGATCGATGTATCACCGACCAGTCGGTCACTACGCACATATAACGGCTACCTTGGGTCTATCGTGAACGAAGTAATGCTCGACAATAGTGGTGCGGCCTACGAACAGTTCGTTTTCGCTCTAGACAAAGCAAATTTGCCAAAAGGTGAAGAGCTGGAGGGCGAGAAAAATGACGTCCGCGGCATCTGTGCGACGGGCCGTGTCTATGAATTTGCTATTATCAACGGCAGCGATGTCGTCAAAAAATTATGGACGTCAACCTGTAAAGGTTCACAAGGGTCACTCGATGCTAGTGTTGCGCAGCTACAAGCACTGTTCTTGGCTCAGATTCCCGATTCTGAACAGTTCATACGAAAAATTAATCTTTAAAGGTTTCTATGCCTGAATTACCTGAAGTCGAAACGGTTCGCCGCGGCCTCCACGCACTTATTCTTGGTAAGAAAATTTCAGCTACCAGTAACGATAACCCCAAAAGCTTCCCAAACACCCAAACCGACGTTAACGTATTTTTAATTGGTGCAAGTATTACGGATATACGTCGTCGTGCCAAGGTGTTGATGATCGACCTTTCGACCGACTATTCGCTGGTGGTACACCTAAAAATGACGGGACAGTTGGTGTATGTCGGAAGCGATGCTCGCTTTGGAGCTGGTCACCCAAACGACAGCCTGGTGAATACGTTGCCCGACAAGTCGACTCGTGTTTCGCTGCAGTTTGATGACGGCTCGATGTTATTTTTTAACGATCAGCGCAAGTTTGGCTGGGTGCGCCTTATGCCCACGCTGGAAATCCCAAACCTGCCGTTTATGCAGAAGGTTGGCCCTGAACCCCTCGAACCCGATTTTACTGCCCAGCAATTCGCACAGCGATTCAGTCGACGCGCGCGTACCAACATCAAAGCAGCACTCCTTGATCAATCGGTCATCGCAGGTGTGGGTAATATCTACGCCGACGAGGCCTTGTGGGGCGCCCGTGTCCACCCGCAGCGATTAGTTGGTTCGCTGACCGATGCTGAATTTAGCCTCCTTTACAGCCAGCTACGTGAGGTCATGAACCTTTCGATAGAAAAGGGCGGTTCGTCTAATCTTAATTACGTTAATGCTGAGGGGAAGCGGGGCAGCTACATGGATTTCGCGCGTGTATTTAGGCGCGAAGGGCTACCTTGTCCGCGCTGTGGGACAACGATTGAAAAGTCGCGCGTGGCTGGCCGCGGCACGCACACTTGCCCCACTTGCCAGGTCGCCTAGCGTTATCCGTCAGTAGCATGGTGAAAATGGTCTATACTAAACACAGATGATTACGTGGTTTAACGGGGAAAATACTTTTGAGATTCAGCAGGCGGTGACGCAGGCTGTGGCTGCTTTTGATGGCAGGGCCGAGCGGATTGACGGGACAACGCTTGAACTGAAAAATATCCCTGATCTATTGATGGGGAGCACGCTATTTGCGAGCAAGCGTCTGGTGATTATTAAAGACCTTTCGGACAACCGATCTGTGTGGGAGAAATTCCCCGAATGGATCGACCGAATCTCTGACGATATTAGTGTTATTTTGATTGATAGCAAACCCGACAAACGTACAACGATTTATAAAGAAGTAAAGAAGCGCGTCACGATTAAAGATTTTCCTCTGTGGGGCGATCGTGACTATGGAGTGGCCGAAACCTGGGTCGTTACTCACGGCAAAAAGATTGGCATTGCGCTAGATAAAAAACTGGCACATCATCTCGTTGAACGAGTAGGTCTTGACCAGTGGCAGCTGGCGCAGGCACTTGAAAAGCTGGCGCTGCTGGAGGTAGTGACTATCGACACTATCAACAACGCCATTGATGCCAATCTGTCTGAAAATATCTTTCAATTGTTTGAGTTGGCGCTCGATGGTCGCCGTGATACGGTGCATGAAATGATTTGTACCCTCGAGCTAACGGAAGACCCGTATAAACTATTTGCACTCCTGTCCTCGCAGGCTTTTGGGTTGGCTGCAGTTGCCAATGCCGGTGCTGGTGACAACCCTGCTAAAGATTTCGGCATCCACCCGTTTGTGGCCTCAAAGTTGCAGCGTCATGGCAATCGGCTGGGGCAGCGCGGCACGGCGCATATTCTGCAGGCTTTCGCGCAAACGGACGCAGACATGAAACGATCAAAGGGCGACCCTTGGCTATTGATCGAGCGAACGCTCCTCGAGACCTCACTGTAGACTTTTATAAGATTTTATAGTATAATATAGATTAAATCTTTAATAATAGTGAGCGACACGTGGAAGCGGACTATCATCTAGCAAATCAGCATCAAGAAAAAGACACACTTTTTTTCGACCCCATCTATACACTTCACAGCCCCAAGCGCACGCTAGGACACTCGGCCGTTGCGCAGGCAAATAGGCAAGCGGCAGTAGTCGAACAAATGACCGCACATGAACCGTCTTCGGTGTCATACCAAGCGCTCGAGACGAGCAGTGATGCACTTGTCGATGACGTCCAGACTGAGTTAAAAGAAGTCCGCGAGACCCTCGGCGCCATTGGTACTGCTGCTGAGGGGGTGATGACGAGATACCTCGATACTGCCGCACCAAAACATATCCTACATATGTTGGGGCGTAGTCCAGACTCAACTCAGCCCACGGTTGAGTGGAAAGATTGGATGACGACGAAGGCGAGTAACGACGAACTGCTAAACGTCCTCCAGGGGCACAACTATGTCATCGAGCAGCAGTCAACGAGTGAGTATATCGCCCTGGCCCTGGATGTTCACAAGCATCGATTTATTCAGACAGCGAAGGGGCTCTATGAGGCCAAGGTATTTGGCTTGCCGCCTAAAAACATTGACGATCTTGACCTTGTTATCGGCGACGTTTTTGACACGCTCATGAAAGAGCGGGCGGGATACTATCACCCAGGGCGCCCAGAGGTTGTGGTGGTGCAGGGTCAAGAAAGTAGTCAATATAGGCGAGACGTCGCAGTAGAGCGCAACTTCAACCAGGTTTTGACGCATGAGTTTGTTCACGCCTTGCTGTGTCGGTCATTGGAGATTCCGGGTAGCCCGCTCGCCGTGCGCTGGTTAAATGAAGCCCAGACCGAAGCGACATCGCGCTATATCCGCTGGTCTAATAACTATCCAGTCGCCGAGGATGGAGTCTACCGCGCCGAAAGAATGCTCCGAAAATCCATGCTGCAGGGGACACCGGATATCGCACAAAGCGAACGACTGCTACTACGTGCATTTACGGGGACACCGCAAGATGGTGACATTTTCTCTGCCCACATCGACGCAGCCTGGGGTACGCGCGGCGTCATTAACAAAATTTCCCGGGCGGTTGCCTTCGAGGAGACGCAGTTGACCCCAGTCGGTAAGGCGAAGAACTATGCTATCGAAGCGGCGGCCGTCTTGGCTGTCGACGCAAAACTAAAGACCGACCCCAAAAAAATAACCTCCGCATAAAACGGAGGTTATTTAAATAGTAGCGATACTATTTCTTGGCAGCAGGCTTCTTTGCAGGAGCTTTTTTGGCTACGGTAGGTTTTGCAGCGGCTTTGGTAGCTGGTTTCTTGGCAGCAGCTGGTTTTGCAGCAGCTGGAGTCTTTGTTGCAGTAGCCTTAGGCGCAGCAGTTTTCTTGCCAGTAGCAAGTTTTACGCCAGCAGCTTTAGCGGCTTTTGAAAGATTAGCCTTGCGACGTGCAGCAGTATTCTTTTCAAGAAGGTTCTTTTTTACCGCAGTATCAAATTCGCTTTGAGCTTTTGAAAGCGTCTCGGCAGAAGGGTTAGCGTGGAACGCTTTGACCGCTTCTTTGATGTCGCGCTTGATGCCGACATTGCGTTCGTTGCGCTTGATAGTTTGTTTTGCTCGCTTGATAGCGGATTTGATGATTGGCATGAATGTCCTTGTCCTTAAATGCTTAGCTAGTTTGTTCTATATTCAAGAGGTGATTATAGAGTAAAAGGACCAAAATGTAAAGCATCGTCCAGATTTGTTGACGCTTGCAAAACCCTTATGGTATAGTATTGAAAACGGTAAAGCGTAAAAGAAACAAAAAAATATATGGATGATATCAAAGCCAAACAACAGATCGTCGAAAAGATTAAGTCATCGACGAATATTCTGATTACTGTCTCTAACGACCCATCAGTTGATGCATTGTCGGCTGCATTGGGACTTTCTTTACTACTAGATAAACTCGACAAACACCCGACCGCCGTCTTTAGCGGTGCGACGCCACCGGCGATTGCGTTCTTGGAGCCTGAAAAAACCTTTGACGAGACGACCGATAGTCTTCGTGACTTTATTATCGCACTCGATAAAGAAAAAGCCGACCACCTTCGTTACAAAGTAGAAGGCGACAGTGTTAAGATCTTTATTACTCCGTACAAAACGACGATTAGCAGCGACGACCTGAACTTTAGCCAGGGTGATTACAACGTCGAACTCGTGATTGCACTCGGTGTTGATAGGCAAGACCACCTTGACGGTGCACTTGATGCGCACGGTCAGATCCTGCACGACGCGACAATTATTACTGTCAGTGCTGGTGACCAAACCAGTGACCTCGGTGGAATTGACTGGCACGACGACCAAGCCAGTAGCCTTAGCGAAATGGTTGCCGGACTTGCCGAAGCCTTAAAATCTGATAAAAATAAATCATTACTCGACGCTCAAATCGCCACAGCTTTCTTGACAGGTATCGTTGCCGAAACTGATCGTTTCAGTAATACACACACAACTTCTCGAGTGATGACCGTTGCCGCCCAACTTATGGGAAGCGGCGCTGACCAACAGTTGATTGCCGCAAAACTGCAGGAATCACACGAAATTGGTAACCTGACCGTCGCCAAAGAAGAAGAGCCCGAAGAAGTAGTTCCTGAAGAGGCTCCGGCTCCTACTCCAGAACACAAAAACACACTTTCTATTAGTCACGACACGCCCCACGAGACACTTGAGCAAATGGACAAGCGTGTAAAAGCCGAAGAGCAAGCTGAAGCGGCTGCTGCTGCAACGCAGGCCCTGAAAAACCAGAACGAACAGAATGAGCAAAACGAACACACCACCAACGCCAACGCGGCTGGTGCCTACGCTTTTGACGATGAAACTGACACACCTACCGAACCCGTCACCCAGCCAGAAGCTGCCGGCGAACTACCCACACCAACCGTTGAGCTATCAAAATCAGCTGAACAATCAATTGAGCCATCATTTGGTGGAACGCTCAACGCCACCACCGAGCAAGCTGCCGATGCAGCGCGACGTGAAATCGAGAATGATCAAAATAAAACTATTCTGAGCCATGCCTACATGCCACAATCAGACGACGCAGCTCCAGTCGCGGCACCTGAAGCGCCGGCATCAACGCCTCAGGTTTCACCGGAAGTAACGAGTACTGGCGCCGCATCGTATGTCCTTGGACACGATGAACCTGCAGCGGCCGCACCTTTCTCGGCCTACGCCGCACCTGTGAGCGAACAACCCGCAGCAACACCAACTCATGAATTAGTCCTGCAGCCTTTAAGTCAGCCGATCGTCTCGACGCCAGCGCCAGCCGACCTTGGACTGCCGATGCCACCACCGTTGCCTGATTTCTCGAACCCTGCATCGATTGCACCAGCCTATGGCTTTCCGGTAAGTCCTGCGCAACCAGAACTTTTAGGTGATATTTTGGCTCCAGAATCACCGTCAACGCCGCCACCGACAACTCCTTCGCCGTTCGCTGACCAATCGCCAGCGCCTTTTGCGCCGCCAACCCCACCCACTTCAAACGACCCCGGTCAATTCAAGATCCCTGGCCAACAATAGTCAGAAATAGCGTGACAGTAGCGCCTCGTTACTGAATGATAGGGTATAATCACTCTATGCAAGAAGATAGTGTCCTTTTAATCGACAAGCCAGCGGGCATTACTAGTTTTGGTGTCGTTGCGCGTGTCCGACGGAAATTATCTGGACAACTTGGCAAGAAAGCTAAAGTTGGCCACACTGGCACGCTTGATCCGTTCGCGACTGGTCTGATGATCATCGTGACGGGCAAAGAATGTCGTAATGCCGGCCTGTATTCAAAACTAGATAAGGTATATGAAGCTAATATCCGCCTTGGACAAACCAGTAGCACTGGCGACCCAGAAGGGGATATAACCGACGTTTCTGCTATCATTCCAACCTTGGACCAGGTCAAAGAAACCCTCGCGGGCTTCGTCGGCGAGATTCAACAGCAGCCACCAATGTATAGCGCTATCAAGATCAACGGTCAGCGCGCCTACAAGCTTGCTCGCCAAGGTGAAGTGGTCGAGATGCCCTTTCGTACTGTGACTGTCTTTAGCCTTGAGCTGATGGACTACACCTACCCAGATATTAAGATCCGCGTCCACGTTAGTAGTGGAACCTATATCCGCACTCTTGCCCAGGACATCGGGCTTCAGCTAGGAACCGGCGCGTACTGTGATGCACTGCGCCGTACAAAAATCGCCGACTTTTCAATCGACGATTCTGTGCCCACTAGCGACTACGAGAACTAAAGAAGCTTTTCGATATCGGTAAGGACGTCGATACGTTCACCAATCTTACCAGCAAAGAGTGGGTTCTTTTTCGCAAGCTTGATAGATTCTCTCATGGCAGTTCGAGCTGCGGTATCGATAGTGACGCTACTCGTGTTTTTAGCGAGCGTAGCCTTAATTGCGTCAAGGTAGTCACGATCTTGTGTGACGAGTACGTCAGCTGAAGCAAGTTTGTTTGCATTAATGGTTTTCGCAACCCATTCGTCGATACGAGCCTTTCCTGGAGGTGGGGCGATACCTTGTTTGGCGTCACCGATAATACCGGCACCAGCGAACTTCGGCTTCGCGCCGTTCCTGATTAACGTATCGGCAAATGTCTGGCGGAAGTCCATTTGACTGCCTTCACCAGGAACGATTTCTAGGTTAGTCATCAAATTAAGGATCTGGGTTGCGTTTGCACCACCTGCAATTTGGCCAATTGCTGCTTCGCGGACATCATCGGTAATCTTGATTTTGACACCCTTGGTTGCAAGATTTGCGGTATTATTTAGCGCAATGTCTGCCACGGCATCATCGCCGTAGTTGTAGTGGGAAATAATGCTTGAGGCATTCGAGACGGCTTCGTTGTGTGCTTTTGCTTGCGCGGTAAACGCTGCTGCCAAGGCACGCTGGGCGCCCTTTGGATCGATACCGCCAGCCCGGATCTGCATGCTTTCGTCGTCGGCTAATAATTCTCCGAAGGCATTTTGCTGCATCTCCTGGGCAGAGTGAAGTTGGCGAGCCAGGATGTTTGCTTCCTGTGTGTTGTGCTGTGCTCGTAGTGCGTGTTGAGCAAGTTGTCGTGGAATATGGTTGGCTGCATCCTCACCTGGCGCAACTCGGAGGTTCTCGAACTGCACATCAACTGCTTTGTTGGTGTTATCGAGTGTTGCCTTTGCGTTACGGATCTCAACATCAAGCGATTGAAGTGTAATATTGGTAAGCTTGGCGCTGCTGTATCGTGCGTGAGATTCAGCTTCAATAAGCTGTTTTTGATCTTGGGTTTCAAGACTTTGCATTTCAATCTCTTCGTGTTTGTCGGTAGAGTTGTAGCGGTTATCATTCATTGCAGAATAAAGGCCGGTGCTCTCCTTGACGCGTCGATTGCTATTATCCATGCTGCGCGCAACACGGCGGAAGGGGTTCTTGGTTGCACCAGGCTTGCTGAGTGACTTTTGGCGGTGCATATCAGCACGTTCTTTGGACCAGTTCTTGGTGCGGTCCAGAGCGCCCTTGCGTGGGTCGTTGAGAAGCCCTGCGATGCGTCCTAATAAGCCGCTGCTGAGCTTTAGGAGTAGCGGGGTAATGACGAGTGGGGCAACCTGCACGGCGAGTCCGAAGATGATCACAAAGACGGAGTTGGCGTTTTGGATGATAATGGCACTTGCTAATTGCGATCCACCGAACACCAATGCGAATGCTGGAAAGAAGATCAACATCGACATAAATAGGTCACGCCATTTTTCAAACCACTTTTCGGTGTTTGGGAGGAGGTAGGCGACGAAGGCGAGTGGTGCAACTATGATCAGGATGATGATAATTGCCTGACGTGCCGCGAGGACCAGGAAGACGAATAGTATCGTCAGTAGGACGCCGACGAGTATAGGGATTAGCAAGTAGATAGCGCTCACAATCGACGCACCGGTTGCGACGGATAGTCCGATACCACCTGCGATAATGCCACCACCAGATAATACGGCGATTGTGATATTGGTCCAGGCTTCGGTGTTAGTTGACCAAGAATCATTGTCTATCGCAAAGGTGTTTTGCCTGATTTGGTCAAAGATGTCTTGGAGTCCATATCCTAGGATGTTTGAGATGTCGACGGCGATGGCAGTAATAAAGAATGACAAGTTGACCAGTATTGCTGCGACTATTAGTCGGGGCAATAGCTTCTTTAGGCCGTAGTTGCTAATACCGGCGCTGGTCAGCTGTGAGTAGATGATGATCAAGAAGATGATAATAAAAGCAACGTTGGCGATAGTTCGCATGACGTTCCATGCAATATACAGGTCGGTCGTAGGATCACCGACAACGGTTGGCTGGACGTTAAGAAATCCAGCGACAAGGTCAAAGATGGTGCCCATACCGCCGGCAAGGAAGAGGGTGACGGGACAAATAACCCAGCCGAGTCCTTCGATGGTACACGAACTTGCAACCTCAGAGCTTTCGCCTTGAGGTGTGATGTCGATAGATTGTTTGTCCTGAGGGTTCGAGAATTCTTTACTAGATGAATAATCGTAGGTAGTTATCTGCGCTGTTGTTGCTGTGGGCGGGTCAAGACCAGGGGTAAAGTAGATAATTTTTGCTTTTTGCTCGAGAGGTCGTTCACTAATTGTCTCGACGTAGACATAATACTTGGTGCCAGTGGCGAGTTTGTGGCTTTCGCCCGCCTTTGCATCATTAGCGGGGAAGTACTGATTACCAGAGTAGGTGATGCTTTGCCCTTTCCAGTTGGCAGAGTCACCAACGGCGTGTGAGGTTGCAGAATCAACCAAGGTTACCCAGAGTAAAGCCGTCAGAATCACGGTGAAGACAAAAACGAAGATACTTCGCACTGAGAGCCCTCGGTGCGAAGGAGCCTTTATAAGTTCCATATCGTTAGCAATCATAGCATAGAACAGATTAAAAGTCAATCCCCCTAGCGCTTTCTGTGTGCTGAATGTGAGGTCGCTATATTGATGAGTATGAAAGACTTTTGTTGCCCCCTATTGAAAGGTGGGGATAACTCTGATACAATACATCTCGATGATTACAGCAGAAAACAAGGCAGCGGCTTTCGCCCTGACCCAAACTCACAAAACCGACGTTGGTAGCCCACAGGCCCAAGCGTCTGTGCTAACAACTCGTATTAAAGAAGTTACTGCACACCTCCAAACAAACAAGCACGACCACATGGGTCGCCGCGGTTTGATCCAAATGGTAGCGCGTCGTAAGAAGCTTCTCAAATACCTGGAAGCAAAAGACTTTGAAGCTTACAAAGCTACCGTCGCAAAACTAGGACTCCGTAAGTAATTACGGATCCTTTTTTTATTTGCCCATTTTTTCTAAGACTCCGCGCACTCTGATAAAGTTGTAAGAGATGAAAAAGCGACGCATCACCAACGAACCGAAACGTAAAATTACCCCCAAGCAGCGATTGCTGGGGATTCTTCGCGTCGCAAAGATTACCTACCAGGCATCACCGCTTGCAGTCGTGATAAAAGTTATCGGCGTATTGGTGAACTCGATCCTGCCAATCATAACGACCTATTTTGCAGCGTTGACGACGACCGCCTTGGCCGACGCCTATGCCGGAGCAGAAGATGCCGGTGCGCGTGCGCTGGAATATGTGATCGTGACGGCAGCGCTGGGAATTTTGCTGAGTGCCTGGAAGAGTATCGAGCAGTACGTCAATCAGTTTGTTCGCTACAAGATAGATGCCGCCATTAACGACCAGCTATATGAACAATTTTTGGGGCTGGAGTTTTGGCGCTACGACGACAAACAAACAGCTGACCTCTTTGATAAGGCCAAGCAATTCGCACGCTTCTTTGGCTACGTTTTTGACCGGCTGACGAGCGTGCTGCAACAGATCATTACGATGATTGCCGGGCTTGTGGCACTGGTGCTGGTCAGCTGGTGGCTCGGCCTTATTCTTGTTGCCGCAGTGATTCCGGGGATTGTTATTCAGTATAGGCTCTCAAAAGCCCAAATTGCCCACTGGAGCAATAACGTCGAGACCCGCCGCATGTCAAACATGATCGAATGGGATATGTTCAAGGTCTCAACGATTGCCGAACTGCGTATTTACGGTATGGTCAAGCATTTGCTATCGCTTCGTCGTCGATTGCGCGATAAGGACGAGAAAGAACGTATTGAATTTGAACGAACATTTATCTTCAAACAGCTGGGCGCCGATGTACTTGAGGCGGCGGCAGAAGTGGTGGCATTGCTATATACTGCGTTGCAGATTATTGCGCACACGCAGCCAGTTGGGCAGTTTCTGTATGTTCAGCAAATTGTGTCACGGACGCTCAGCGGTGCACGCGGGTTTGTCTCGGAATTTAATGGTATCGATGAAGATGTTGCCAACCTGTTCGACTACAACGAGTTTATGGCGCTCCCACAGGCAAAGCACCGATCCAGGCACATCAGCAAGCAGCCGTCACAAATTTTGTTCAATGACGTTTCCTTTAACTACCCAAGCAACGAAGCGACCGTCCTGAAGAATGTTTCAGTTGAAATCAACAGGGGTGCGCATGTAGCAATTGTCGGTGAAAACGGTGCAGGGAAGTCGACATTCATTAAATTGCTACTGGGTCTTTATAACCCAACCGCCGGATCAGTCACGGTTGACGGCGTGAGTCTCGCGACGACTAATCTTGATGAGTGGCACGGCTACCTTGGTGTCCTGCAACAAGATTTTACTCAGTTCTCGTTCGCAAATGCCAAAGACAACGTCCTGCTCGGGGATGTCTCACATCCGTATAGTGATGAGCGCTTCAATCAAGCGCTCGAGCGTGCAGAGGCTCGAACGTTCCTAGAGAAACTGCCAAAAGGGCTCGATACCTACGTTAACCAGTGGATGGAGCACGATGATGGTACTTCCGGTGTCGACCTATCTGGTGGGCAGTGGCAGCGGCTCGCTTTGGCGCGTAATTTCTACCGTGATAGTCCGATTATCATCCTCGACGAGCCAACCAGCGCTATTGACGCGCTAGCTGAATCGCGTATTTTTGAACGTTTACTAAAGGACAAGAAAAAGACAATTATTACCATCAGCCACCGACTGACCACCGTTGAAAAGGCAGATACGATCTACATGTTCGAAGGCGGTGTCATTGTCGAGCGCGGTACGCATGACGAGCTGGTGGCAAAACAAGGCGCGTATTACCGCATGTTCAAGAGTCAGCTACGTTAGTTCGTTGTAGATGAACGTTGAGCGTTCATTTTCGATATAGTCTTTGATGTCGATCGATTGCAAGAAGGCGGGCAGGACATTGTTTTTTGTTGGGTCGATGAATTCAGCCCGGACGAGTTCGAGCATACCGTGACTGGTTGCGGCCAGATCAACCGCTGCATACGCGTCGGTGTTTGTGATGTGAAAGAAAAACTCCAGATATTCCTTTTTTTTGTCCGCAAACTGCTGAGTGAAAAGGAGCTTACCAATTTCTGGCGCAATTCCTGTTTCCTCGATCATTTCGCGGTGCAGCCCTTGGTGTAGTGATTCGCCGATGTCTAGCCCGCCACCGAAAGTGCCCCAGTGTGGGCTTTCGCTATCATCGTCCTGTCGAAACTTGGTGACCAGTATTTCACCGTTACGAAAAATAATACCCCGTACGTTCACGCGTCGCTTGGTGTTCATGAAAACCTCCATGTTTAATTATATAAGTCAGCGCGATTGGTTCGGCCGTCCGAACGTATGCGCGTAGAGGATCCCGATTAATTAATCTGGCGGATCATAGTAGCAACATAATAACATGGTAGGGATGGTATAATAAAGCAGTAAACACGCATGGATGAGGTGCTGGATGCAGATATTCTTTCTCGGGTCACGATGACGATGAGAGTAAAGAATGTGTACACCCGTTACCTTCACTCGTGTCATAAAAATAAAGGAGCCTCCAAAATGGCAACAATCAACCCTTACGGCAAGGATATTATTACAGTAACAACAGAGTTTGAGGGTCGCCCCTTAACACTCGAGGTAAATCGCGTTGGGTTCCGTACCACCGCTAGTGTCATTGTGACCTACGGTGAAACAGTCGTCCTTGGAACAGCTATGGTCGGATCTCGCCCAGTTGTTTTGGATTACTTCCCACTATCAATCGACTACGAAGAAAAAATGTATGCAGCTGGCAAGATCAGTGGTAGCCGTTTCATCAAGCGTGAAGGTCGCCCAAGTGAAGAAGCGATTCTGATCGGCCGTATCATCGACCGTCCAATCCGCCCACTATTCCCTAAAGGCTACCGCCAAGAAGTCCAGGTTGTCGCTAGCGTCCTTTCAATGGACCCAACCTTCCGTCCTGACATGGTTGCGATGATCGCGGCCTCAAGCGCACTTATGCTGACCGGTACACCATTTGATGGCCCTGTTTCTGGGCTTCGTATTGGCCGTGTTAACGGTGAATTCAAGGCATTCCTTTCACCTGAAGAGCGCGAAGCGAGCGACCTCGACCTTATCGTTGCTGGTATCGAAGGTGGTATTACCATGGTTGAAGCTGGTGCGAATCAAGTCGCCGAAGAGGTTATCGCCGACGCCCTCGCCTGGGCATACGACCACTACCAACCTGCAATCAAGCTCCAACAAGAACTTGCTGCCAAGGTTGCGCCTATCGCTCAAGAATTCTCGCTTATCCTTCCTAACGAAGACATCCAAACAGCAACCAACGACTGGGTTCAGGGCAAACTCGGTGAAGCTGTTCGTAAACCGTACCCAGAACGTAATGAATTGGTCAACCAACTCCGCTGGGCATTCCATAACGAGATGGTCGAAAAGATCGGTGAAGACGAATACAAGGCTCAAAAGAACGAATACGATGAAGCATTTACCTCCGCACTACACAAAGACGTCCGCCGTGGCATCGTTGAAGACAAGGCTCGTCCAGATGGTCGCGCCTTCGACGAAATCCGTCCGCTTTCTAGTGAAGTAGGAGTACTTCCTCGTACGCACGGTTCATCAATCTTTACCCGTGGACTCACCCAAGGTATGAACATCGTGACACTAGCGCCACTGGCATATGCTCAGATGGTCGACACAATGGAAGTGACTGACGGCGAACGTCGTTACATGCACCACTTCAATGCGCCCGGCTACACCCTTGGTGAAGTCAAGCGCCTGAGTGGTCCAGGACGGCGCGAAATCGGACACGGCTACCTTGCTGAACGCGCAATCTTGCCTATCCTTCCTTCAGAAGAAGACTTCCCCTACGCAATCCGTAGCGTCACTGAAATCATGAGCCAGAACGGTTCAACCTCAATGGCTGCAACGTGTAGCAGTGTTATGGCGCTGATGGATGCAGGTGTGCCAATTAAGGCTGCCGTATCTGGTATTGCCATGGGACTAATCATGGACGGTGACACGCCGCACATTCTATCTGACATCGCCGATGCAGAAGACTTTGCTGGTGACATGGACTTCAAGTCTGCTGGGACAAGCAACGGTATTACAGCGCTACAGATGGACATGAAGGTTCACGGACTGCCAGTTGAGATTCTCCGCGAAGCTCTGATGGCCGGTAAGATTGGTCGTGCGCATATCCTTGAGCACATGCTCGAGACAATCGCTCGTCCAAACGAAGCGCTGAGTCCATACGCGCCGCGCATCGAGAAGATCAAGATTAATCCTGAAAAAATCGGTGCAGTCATTGGTAAGGGTGGAGAAGTGATCAATAAGATTACTGCGGAAACCGGTGCCGAAATCGACATCAAGGACGACGGCCTCATTACGGTCGCTGCTGCTGATGGTGAAAAGATCAAAAAAGCACTCGATTGGATCCGTTCACTAACCGAAGAACCTGAAATTGGCACAATTTACGAAGGTAAAGTCGTCAGCATTAAAGATTTCGGTGCCTTCATCAATATCATGCCTGGGACTGATGGTATGGTGCACATCTCTGAACTGTCACACGACCGTGTTGAACGAGTCGAGGACGTTTTGACAGAAGGCCAAATCGTTAAAGCCAAACTCATTGGTATCGACGACCGAGGTCGCCTGAGTTTAAGCCTCAAAGACATCGACAACGCGTAAAGAATCTGTAACACTAAGTCAATAAATAAGGAACAATAATGAACCCGCAACAAACCCCCGAGCAAAACGAAGAGACCGTAAAGCCCGCGACACCTGAAGTTGTTTCAACGCAAAAACCTGCATCACGCGGTATTGCTGGACTGTCAAAAAAGAAGCTCATTATCATTTCAAGCGTCACAGCTGGAGTGGTGCTGCTTCTTATCATTGTGTCAGTACTGTATGCTGCACTATTTTCAGTCAGCAAGGCTGATTACCGCGCTGCAGCAAATGCAACCAGTGAAGTCTCAAGGACTGGCTCAAAAAGCTATTCCGATATTGCCTCACTAGCCTACATCTCAACTTCAACAACTGAGACTGAGAACAAGAACGATATCGATGCAGCCCGCGAAACACTCGCTGCTTACAAACAGAGTAACGCAACCATCTCTGACGTAAAAGCGCTGCGTAATGGCGATGTCAAAACAGCATACGAGGCATACAACACAAGGTTTGCTGCCTACATGGCATTTTCAGAGGACTACCTAAGCTCAGCTGAAAAGGTTATCCCTGCGATCATTAAGTGTGAAGATATCGCTAAAACCTCAATCAGCGACGTCAGCGCCTATGCCGGTGTTGTCGCACCATGTGAAGCAGCTTTGAACGCAGTGAAAGATGTTAAAGACAAAGATTTGAATACCTTCCTCGAAGCGTACAAGAAAAATGTCCAAGACGTGACCATTATTGTGAACAAGGTTGCAGCAGCCGGTACAGATTACGCACAGCGTAGTGCACTTCGTACTGAACTCAGTGCCACCTCAACTGCACTTCGTGATGCACAAAAGGACGCTAACTCGAACATCACAAAACGACTCAGTGATGTCAAACCGTACGATCTTCTTCGTGAATTCTACGACTTGACCGCTGAAAAATCAAAATAGAGAGAGTGATGGACAAGCAATTACAGCTTGAGCAAATCACGGCAGACATTCAGCGAAAGAATGTCTGTCCAGATTTGGCCGAGTCGGCGCACAGCCTGGTGATGGGTGATGGTAGCCTGGACGCGGACATCGTCTTTATCGGTGAGGCGCCTGGCAAAAAGGAAGACCTGACTGGTCTTCCTTTCGTTGGGGCGTCGGGAAAATTTCTGGACACAATGCTGGCTTCGATTCATCTCCAGCGAAAAGACGTATATATTACCAATATCGTCAAATATCGACCACCGAATAACCGTGACCCTAGTGTCGCCGAGAAGGCTGCTTTCTGGCCGTATCTGTTGCGACAAATTGAAATTATTCAACCAAAGGTGATTATTACGCTCGGGCGACACAGCATGGCTAACTTTTTACCAGGGGTAAAGATAGGGGATATCCATGGACAGCTACGGCACGTCCATATCGACGAGCTTGATCTGGCAGTGGTGCCGCTATTTCACCCCGCGGCGGCATTGTATAACGGTGGTCTTCGTCAGACACTGACCGACGATTTTTTAAAGGTTCCGGGACTGATTAAACAGGTGAGCTAAAAAATGCCCGGCGACAAGCCGGGCTATGAGTGGTGCGTGGGGTGATCGAAACCACCCCACGCGTCCTAGGACGAAGTGAACCGACGCTCAAAATCATCGATGTCGATGCCGAGCCTTACCAATTCACTTCGATGTGCTTCGATATGCTCGTCATACTCAGCCCTAACCTCGTCTGCCATTGTGCTGCTCACGCGCCGCACCTCCTGAATGAAGGCAAGGTGATTGGCTGTGGTAGCCAAATGAACGGCAAATTCCCGAACGCTGTCCGCGGCTCTCGCCAAGGCCTGGGCCTTGATGATGGCCTGTACTTGTTCTGGCAGCTGTGAGACGTCGAAGGGTAGGTTGAGGTTATCTATCAGGCTCGGGCTATTCTCGGCAGTTTTTTTGCCGATATCAGCCCACCAGAGTTCGAAGATGGGTTCTACCTCCTTTCCAATCAGCTCGACATGATTTTCAAGCTTTTTATGGAAGGTGTGCACCCGTCCTTCTTTGATGGTGCCAACGAGCTTGCGAATTGCTTTGACGTTGATGGCAATCTGGCGGAGTGCAAGGGTGGTCATCCAGATCGCACTGGCAATCAGCAGCCAAATCAGCAATACTTCCAGCAGGGCCTGGTTCACTAGTAATCCTCTCATGTACACTCGCGCTCTCACCGGTTGGTGGGCGACATAGCAATGCATTAATTATACCATTTTTGTAGTATATAGTCAATTATCCAATTGTAATGTTGCCGCTTGTTTGATATACTAAACTTACTTGATACGGAGGGGCAACAGAAACCACACCGGATAAATGCCTTCTCCAGCTTGAACATTGTCGCAATATTTAATGAAAATTTACGAGAAGTAAAGAAATTATTTTCACAAAGGAGAATAGAATATATGGGTCAACAACGACTCTCATCAGCACCAACTGATGACACACCAAAGCAACCGCGCGGTAACCACAACGGCGGAAACAACAGTAACGGCAACGGTAATAACCCGCGTCCAAAACAAAACAACACAGTCCTTGCTGGCACACAGACGCGCCGTGGCGAAGTATTCCGTGCGCAGCGCCGAACCAGCGAAGGTGTCAATCTTCGTGCTTCACAGCACATCATTAACGTCCCTGTAAACAAATCGGTCTTCAACGGTTACGATGGCCACCAATTTAGTCTCGCTGACTACAAACGTCAGCCGAAGACGAACGGTCCAAAACTCCGCATCATCCCACTTGGTGGACTTGGTGAAATGGGAATTGGCAAAAACATGATGGCGATCGAATACGATAATGACATTATTGTGATCGACATGGGCTTCTTGTTCCCAGGTTCTGACTACCCAGGTATTAACTACATTATCCCTGACACAACCTACCTCGAAGAGAACAAACACAAGATTCGTGGTATCGTCTTTACTCACGGCCACCTTGACCACATCGGTGCCTTCCGTCACATTATCGACAAGATTCCTGCACCAGTCTACGGAAGTAAGTTCACCCTCGCTATGGTTCAAAAGACTATGGAAGAGGCAACTAGTGGCTACGAGCCTGAGTACACCGTTCTTGATCCAGAAACTCACGAACAAGTGCAGCTTGGTGATAGCTTTAGCATCGAACTCGTACGAGTTAACCACTCAATCCCAGACGCGACTGCCGTCGTTGTTCGTACACCACTTGGTGTTGTGATTGACACTGGTGACTGGCGCTTCGAAGACGCTCCAGTGGACGGCAAGAAGTTCGACCTCGAACGTTTGACCGAAATTGCTACCAAAGAAGGCATCTTGATGCTGATGAACGAATCAACTAACTGTGAATCTGAAGGCGGACACACGCACGGCGAGTTTGATATTCAAGCTAGCATGGGTCAAGTCATGGAAAAATACCAAGACAACCGCCTTATCCTCAGTTGTTTTAGTAGCCAGATCCACCGTATGCAGGTGATTCTTGATGAAGCTAAAAAGCACGACCGTAAGGTTGCCTTTGCTGGATACAGCATGATCCAAAACGTCGAAGTTGCACTTCGTACAGGTATGATCAAGGTTCCAAAAGACGTCATCGTCAAAATGGAAGACATCATCAAGATGCCTGATGGCAAAGTGACCATCGTTTGTACGGGTTCACAAGGTGAATTTAGCGCCGTCCTTAACCGTATGGCTTCTGGTTCACACAAATTCATCAAGATTAAGAGTACTGACATCATCGTCTTTAGTTCAAACGCCATCCCAGGTAATGAAAAGAACGTTGTTCGTACGGTTGACGGTTTGATGCGCGAAGGTAGTGAAGTTGTACAAAACGGCAAAACACACCTTACTGGATTTGGTCCACTTCACCTTTCGGGGCACGGCTACTACGACGACCACGTCAAGCTGATCAATGCGCTGAACCCAAAGTACTACCTGCCAATTCACGGTGAATTCCACATGTTGGTTCGTAACGCCGAACTCGCAGAAAAAGAAGCTAACATCCCTCGTTCAAACATCTTTGTTTGTGACATCGGTGACGTCGTTGAAATCACGAGCGAAGGCGCAAAGAAAGCCGGACGTGTCCCTGTCGGTGGTGTTATGTACGACGACTCTGGTGCGATTGTCTCAGAAGTTGTCCTCAAAGACCGCATCCACATGGCAACCGAAGGTATGTTTGTCGTCATTCTGACGGTTTCAAAGGGTAACGGGCGTTTGCTTACCAGTCCTGACATTATCTCTCGTGGGTTTATCTACTTGCGTGATAGTGAAGAGCTGATGGGTATCATCCGCCAGTACTTGAAGCAAAAAGTTGCCCGCACCTTTAGCGGACGCCGCGTCGACCTCGATACGGTAAAGAAGGAAATTAAGGATGAGCTGACACACGTTCTGTATGACCAGACTCGCCGCACCCCAATCGTGATCCCGGTGATCAACGAAATCGGTGGCAACGGTAGCGGTAAGTCATCTGAAGGTGGTGAAAGCCGTGGTCAACGTCACGGTCAAGGTGCAAGCCAGCACCAAGGACAAGATCGCAACCAGTCTCAAAGCCAAGACCAGCCACAAGCTCAGCCTCAGCAGAGCGACGGCCCTCGCCAACAGCAAGGTCGTGGTGGTGCACCAACGCATCACTTCGAACGTCCTGAGCCAAAGACATTTCCAGCACCTCAGGTGCCTGATACCGAAGCGACAGAACCAAAAGTTCGTCCCAGCGGTCGCGGCTACTAGTCACTAGCCCGAAACAAAAAAAGAGTTCCGCATCAGCGGAGCTCTTTTTTATGCGAGCTCGACGCGTGCGGAACTAAGGAATGACTCGCCCCTGTGTCCAAACGAGACTGTCTTTCCATACCCAGGCTTGGGTGTGCGTGTCGTCGGGTTTTCTCATGAATAGCCGTATCTCGCCCCAGTTGCGGCGAGCGCCGCCCTCCGTGACCGCTTCGATATCAAGGTGGTCGAACAGCTCGGCAAACGCCTCATCGACCCGCGACTTCAACTCATCTTGCAACGTGTCGTAGTGCTCGAGTGCGATCCAGGCTGCCTCGTTGTCCTTCTCGATTGCCGGCCCCCAGATGGAGCCTGGTGTCAGGCTGGCTTCGTCGGCGTGCTTTTTGAGCTCGACGGTGACTCTACCACCACCCTCGATCCTTGTGACTCGGAGGCGATTTTCTTCCTCGACCCAGACGGTCGTAACGATGACTGCGTCGATCTCAAGATGGAACGTCAACTGTAAGGGCATTGCCCTCACCACCTTTCGGATTGTGTTTGGACAATTACTCTAAAGTATAGTCAAGCTTCCGCGCGATGCAACCACGAGCGGATAGGGGGGGGTGAAGGGCTGGGTGATGTGCTTGCCTAATGACCCGGCTTCGCACCGGGTTCGATAAGGGACCAGTCGCCTTATCTCGCTCGGGCTGCAGATGTTTCATTAGGCAAGCACATCACCTCTAACCCTCAACCATAAGCCTCTTGCAAAATGTGGTAAATTTTGCTATAATATCATTCAGGAAAAGCGGCTACAACCGCCTATAATAGATAAAGATTATGGCAAAAAGAAAAAAACGAAGTTCGAATAGGAAAAAATCAGTCCCTCAGGCACCGCAACACACGTTGCCGCAGGGGTTCTGGGCACAAGTTGGTGCTATCTTCTTGTTTGCCTTCTCGTTAATTCTTATCTTAAGCTGGTTCCAGGTCGGCGGCCCAGTACTTGATTGGCTCAATGATGCCGCACTTTCAACCATTGGCTACGCAACCTACGTTGTGCCATTAGTATTTATCTACGTTGCAGTCGAAATCTTCCGCGCGGAAGATAACCGCCTGCCCTTTATTATGAAAGCAGCAACGGCCTTGTCACTTGTCTGGTTCGCTGGATTATTTGGCCTCCTGAAGAACGCCGAGGGTAAGACCACCGGTGGCTTTATTGGCGATACCGTCAACAGTGGTATGTTGATGCTGGTCGAATCCGGACTAGCTGCCTTCGTCTATGTTCTACTGATCCTGATTACAGCACTATTTATTCTGCGTGTCTCACCGATTACGATTATCAAGTCTATCTGGGAATTTGCGCGCCGCGACACCAGCGAGCAAGAAGCAAATGTTAAGGTTATGCGTAACGCGGCTGCCCTCGATACACCTACCAAGCCAAAATCAACAATCGCAGCTGACTTCAAGATGAATGCCGGCGTTCCGACACTCGATAATACCGGTGTCGACGAAAAGAAGCCATCGCGTATTTCTAGCTTCAAGGGTTCAACGCCTCGCGACAAGGCCGCCGAAGAGAGTGCCGCCCTCGTTACAGTCAGTGATCCTAACTGGGAAGCGCCGAGTACCGACCTGCTTGAAAAGAAGCAATCCCCAGCCGATGCTGGCGACGTCCAACAAAACGCCCAGATTATTAAGGATACGTTAAGTGAATTTAATATCGATGTCGACATGGAAGGTGCCAACATTGGACCGAAGGTGACGCAGTACACGTTGAAACCCCCTTCAGGTGTCAAACTGACGCGTATTACTCAGCTGGAAACGAACATCGCCCTTAACCTTGCGGCGCAGAGTCTGCGTATCGAAGCGCCGATCCCTGGCCAAAAAGCCGTCGGTATCGAAGTGCCAAACCGTAAAGCTGCCGATGTCCGTCTGCACTCAATCCTGACCAGCCCGCAGTGGAAGGGGAATAGCGAACCGCTGAAGTTTGCAATCGGTAAAGATATTTCCGGCCAAGCCACCCTCGGCGAGCTGAACAAGATGCCACACCTTTTGATTGCTGGTCAAACTGGTTCGGGTAAATCCGTCATGATTAACACACTCCTTACGAGTCTGCTGTACCACAACAGCCCAAGCGAGATGAAGCTTATTCTGGTTGACCCAAAGCAAGTTGAAATGGCACCATATGAGGATATTCCTCACCTTATTACCCCTGTTATTAACGAACCCGAAAAGACCATTAGTGCCCTGAAGTGGGCAGTGAATGAGATGGAGCGACGCTACAAGCTACTTGCTTCGCACAAGGTACGTGACATCGCAACGTATAACAAACTTGTTCAATCTGGTGCCAAGAAAATTACCGTTGAGGATGCTGATGGTATTCCACAGGAACACAAAGATGGTGCAATGCCGTACATCGTGATTGTGATTGATGAGCTGGCTGATTTGATGATGGTAGCATCCCGCGACGTGGAGGCTCTGATTGTGCGCCTGGCTCAAAAAGCCCGTGCTGTCGGTATTCACTTGGTGCTTGCGACTCAGCGCCCATCAGTTGACGTTATTACCGGTTTGATTAAGGCTAACGTTCCGGCCCGTATTGCCTTTACCGTTGCCTCACAAATTGACTCTCGTACGATTTTGGACCAAGTTGGTGCCGAGAAGCTGCTTGGGCAAGGTGACATGCTGATGCTGACGCCTTCAATGAGCAAGCCAAAGCGTATCCAGGGTGCCTGGGTGACGGACGAAGAAGTGATCAAGATTAGTGATCACCTACGTGCGCAATCACCGCCACAGTACAACGAAGATGTTGTCAGTATGCCAGTGACCTTGAATGGCAAGGGTGGAGTAGTGATGGACTTTGATGGTAACGGTGGCGACGGTGACGATGCCATGTACCGCGATGCGGTACGCTGTGTAATTGATAGCGGCAAGGCAAGTGCCAGTCTATTGCAGCGGCGTTTGCGGGTTGGCTATGCCCGCGCAGCCCGTCTTATCGAGAACATGGAAGAGCAGGGGATTATTGGCCCAGCCGACGGCGCACGACCTCGTGAAGTCCTGGTTGGGAGCCTTGATGATGTCTTTGGCGTCAGCGGCGCAACCGACGCAAATGGCGACGACCTCGGGTAACAAGCCGTAACGCTTGTGCTACACTGGAGTTAATATAACTGAGCTAATTTAAAGGGCATCGATGACACTCAGCGCAGCACAAAAACCCCCTGCGGGATTTACAATCGTTGAACTCTTGATCGTTATCGTTGTGATTGGTATCTTGGCGGCTATTACGATCGTGTCGTTTAACGGTGTGCAGAACCGGGCAAATGATACGGCCGTTCAATCGGATATTACTGCAGTTGGCAAGAAAATGTCCTTGTTTTACGTCGAAAACAATCGATACCCTACAAACGTGACCGAACTTGATTCTCTTCAGTTACGTGCGAGTAGGGCTGCATACAACACTAGTCGCTCACTCAACTTTAGTTATTGTGTGAATTCGGACAGATCTGGCTACGCAATTGGCGGTATCAGTAAATCTGGTAGGCAGTACTATGTATCTTCCGTGACGAGTATGAGGGAGTATTCTTCAACACTCCTTAACGATGGGAACCGTGAAGATATTAGTACGTTATGTACTGATCTTATCCCCGGCGGTGTTAGGTTGCAGGCTGGGTACTATTCTGCAGACACGGTTACTCCATGGCGCAGCTGGACGGGAGTATAGTGGTGATGCAAAGTTCTGCACTTGGAAGTCGAAGAGGCTTTACTATCGTTGAGCTTCTTATCGTTATCGTTGTGATTGGTATCTTGGCGGCTATTACGATCGTGTCGTTTAACGGTGTGCAATCACGAGCAGCTGATGCACGCAGGGCAAGCGATGTTGCTGCGTATACCAAGGCTATTACTGCCGCACGGCAAAACACCGGAAACGTTCTGATGACTATTACCGGGTCGAGTTGGTCACTGGGTAACTGTGCGGCAAGCTCTGGGAATCTAGGTAACGTCGAGCCACGAGACCTCCCAAAAACACACAACTGCTGGCTGCGATATTATGATAATCTAACGAAAATAGGTGACGCGGCGGGTATCAAGTTAGATGCACTTAAGGCTGGTGACGCACGCGGAAACCCCTATATGCTGGACGAAAATGAAGGCGAGATGTGTAGTTCTGACGCCATTGTTGCATTCACCGGAAGTGGGGCGGCGGTCGTGAACGTACAATCGATTCCTAGGATGACCACCTGCTAGAATGCTGGACGGCCTATCAATGACAGGTTATGACATGCGGTTATGGTAAAATTAACAGAACAATGACATCTGCTCCGAAACACAAAAACCTTAATGGCTTCACAATCATCGAACTCTTGATCGTCATCGTGGTTATCGGCATCCTGGCCGCCATTACGATCGTTGCCTTTAACGGTGTGCAGGGCCGGAGCCAAGACGCATCGATTCAGAGCGATATCCGGCAGATTGTACAAAAGACACATGCCTACAACGTCGAAAAAGGAAATTACCCAAGAGACCTAACGGAATTGTCGACAATAGGCGTCCGAGTGGCTCCCAATGCCTATGATACGAGTATTCAGTACAACTTGTCGTTTTGCTATTCTACCGATGACGTTAATAGGTTCGCGGTACATGCGCTAAGTCGATCAGGGGCGGTCTATATGTACGGATCAACCAGTGGCAAGCTAGAGCGTTACACTGGTGCCGTTTCGTACACTGGCTCGTCGTACACTGCGTTTTGTTCACTGGCCGAACCTGGCACGACGGGCACGAGCGGTTCTGGGTGGACGGGCACCGCCTGGCGACCATGGGCTGGTATTTAGATGATATTCTTCGGTGTAGCGCTTATGGTAAACTGGAACTACTAATGATGAATGCGACAAAACAACAAATCTCTAGAGGCTTCACGATTGTTGAGCTTTTGATCGTCATCGTGGTGATTGGCATCCTGGCCGCCATTACGATTGTCGCGTTTAACGGCGTACAGACAAAGGCCCGCGATGCCGAGCGGGCCACTGAGGTTAGAGCGTTGCAGACGGCGTTCGAAATGTATAAAACGGAGAATGGGTTCTATCCAATACACGCTGGGGGGAGCGACAATCAAGGCTACCAGATGACGCAGCTCGAAGCTGTCTTGGTTCCGAAGTACCTGGCGTCCATGCCACAAGAGCCTGGTTCAACTGCGTACTATCAGTACGTGCGAGACACGGCTGGTGTGGGATATGGTATTCGTGTTCAATACGAATCCAAGCCTGATTGCCATGCAGGCGTCAATAACCAATCTAAAGGCTGGTGGGGTTCGGATCCGTGCTAGTGCCTCATGTTGTACAAAAGGGGTTTACTATCGTTGAGCTCCTGATCGTCATCGTGGTGATCGGCATCTTGGCCGCAATCACAATCGTTGCCTTTAATGGGGTGCAGCAAAAGGCTGCGGTGGCTGCAATTCAGTCAGATCTGACGCAAAACGCAAAAGCTATTATGTCGGCCGCGGCCACTTCCTCCACTGGACAGCACTCGACGCTCGCCGCTATGCCGGGCGGTGCTGCGAACGTAAAGCTCGACCTTACGAAATACAAAGTTGCATCGTATTGTGGCGATGCAAATAACTTTGTACTTGCAGTGCAGACAACAAGTGGGGACGAGTACTATACGAAAACGGGCAGCGCCGTCGTCAAAGACGATACGATTGACATTTTTAGACCCTGCGACAGTGTCCCAATCGCATCGGCATTCACAACGTACCTCAATCTTCCAACGGCCTGCGCTGCAGAGGGTGGCCAATGCACCTTTACCGGAACCGTAACGATTGCGTATGGTAATGTCGCCCAGGGTAAGTTCAGTCGACTCGTGACGGCGGCAAGTCCAATTACCTGCAGCCATGCATCGATGAGCATTGTTGATCCTACACCGGGATATACAAAATCTTGCTTTATGTACCCGAACTAACAAGTTCTAACTATTGAAACATTATGAAGCGAATTACGGTCAGGCTTGTCCTGATCTTTTGCGTCCCGTAAGCTTGGAATAGGGTGGACTGACGAGCGCGCCTGTACGGGTCGATCTGACTTGTGAAAAGCGCCGAGTTACGGTATAATAACAGAGATAATAACTCAAGCTTACGTAAAATATATGAGATACAAATCATAGAAAAAGCATAAGCATCCGCCTACGAAAGTGGGTTAAGGATTCCAAAAGGAGCACACATGAAAGAATATGAATTGACCGTTGTCATTCATCCTGATCTGGAAGCAGATCTTGAAACACCACTGACGAAAGTTCGTGACATCATCAAAAACGCTGGTGGAACAATCATCCGCGAAGATAACTGGGGTAAGAAGAAACTAGCTTACGCCATTCGCCGCGAAGAGTTTGGTATCTACATCTACATGGACGTTTCACTTCCTGCAGATGCACCACTAAAGATCAGTAACATCTTTAATATTACTGACGAAGTGCTACGTTACCTACTGGTGACTGTTAACGAAAAAGCCCGCAAAGCACTTGCCGAGCAAGCTGCACAAGCGAGTGAAGACGCTAAAGATAACTCTAAAGAGGACTAATAATTATGGCGAAGAGTATCAATCAAGTAATTCTCATGGGCCGCCTTACCCGCGATCCTGAACAGCGTACCACAACAGGTGGAAAGACAATTGCGAGCTTTAGCATCGCTGTCGACCGCGGTGGTGATAGTGACCAAGCTGACTTTTTCGACATTACTGCATGGGAAAAGCTCGGTGAGCTCGTTGTGCAGTACCTTGCGAAGGGCCGACGTGTTCTCGTTCAAGGTCGCCTACGCCAAGATAGCTGGGATGACAAAGAAACCGGTAAAAAGCGCTCACGCGTTGAAGTAACCGCAACCGATGTTACCTTCCTTGACGGTCCAAACGGTGATAGCGAAGGTGGCGCAAGTCAGTCTTCGTCTGCACCACGCTCGAGTGCAAACTCGAACACCTCTAAAGATGTCGTGATTAACGATATCGAAGACAAACCAATTGATTTAAGTGAAATTCCTTTCTAGTCTAAGTCTTAACGACAACTAGAAATATTATTTAGGAGAATAATGATGCAAAAGCGTTTAAAGAAAGATACACCTGTATATTTTGACTACAAAGATGTCAAAACATTGCAACGTTTCGTAAACATTTACGGACAAATCGAACCAATCGGCAAAACCGGCCTTAGTGCCAAGCAACAGCGTCAACTCGCTACTGCTATCAAGCGTGCCCGTCACCTTGCACTACTACCATTCGTTTCTCAGGGATAATCTGGGAACGTGGGGTACTACCAACCAACTGATCTGAAAAAAGGCGCTGTCGTGCAAATAGACGGCAAGCCTTTTCGAGTGATCGACTATAACCAAAAGGTTATGGGTCGCGGTGGCAGCATCGTGAACGTCAAGCTTAAAAACTTGATTGACGGATCTGTTATTCCAAAAACCTTCAAGGGCCAAGAGCGTGTTGAATCTGCTGATGTGAACACACAAACAGTGCAGTACCTATATAAGGATGCGCTCGATTTCTACTTTATGGACCCAACGACATTTGAGCAGTTCCAGCTTTCGGCTGAAATTGTCGATACTGCCGCAGGGTACTTGAAAGAAGGCGACGAGCTATCGCTACAGTTCTTTGATAACCGTGTGATTAACATCGAGTTGCCAAAGAATGTTCACCTTGAAGTGACCTATTCCGAAGATGTCGTCAAAGGTGATACCACTAGTAGCGTCCTTAAAGACGCCACGGTTGAAACTGGTATTGTCATCAAAGTTCCTGCATTCATCAAGACTGGTGACGTCATTTCTGTCGACACTACAACCGGTGAATACCGCGAACGAAAGAAATAACCCGCACACTTGCGGGATCTTTTCATGGATAAAAAGAAACGACTTGATGCTGAGATGACTCGCCGCGGACTCGTGGCGACTCGTTCTCAGGCTGAAAGTTTTATTAAGCTTGGTAAGGTGAAGGTCAACGGTCAGTTGATTGAAAAGCCCGGTTTTTTTACTACGGCAAATGCCCAGATCAAGCTCGATGTCGATGAGCAGTATGTCAGTCGCGCAGGGCTAAAACTGGCCAGCGTCGCTCGTATTCTGAAACTCGATTTTAAAGACAAGATTGTCCTCGATGTCGGTAGCAGCACTGGTGGTTTTACCGACTTTTCACTCCGGCGCGGCGCCAAGCTCGTCTTCGCGGTTGATGTCGGCACCGATCAGTTACACCCAAGCCTTAAAGGTCATCCAAAAATTCATCTGCACGAAAAAACTGACATTCGTGATTTTTACCTGCGCAAAGATAAGCCCGGCATCGTCGTGATTGACGTGTCATTCATTAGCCTGCGTGATGTCTTGCCGCACATTGCACGTGAACTATCTGACGAACATACGCAAATCGTTGCCATGGTGAAACCGCAGTTCGAAGCGGGTAGGGAACAGATCAACAAAGGAGTTATTAAAAATGACGCCATTCGACGTCAGATCTTAAAAGATTTTGAGCTTTGGGCTCAGGAGCGTTTCTTTATTAACGACAAGCGCGACAGCGATGTTGCGGGTGCCAAAGGTAACCAAGAACGCTTCTACTTGCTAACGTTAAAGCGGAACTCAACCACGTCGCCAGGACGCATTACGTAGTCACGACCTTCAGTGCGCATCTTACCGGCAGCCTTGGCTGCCGTTTCGCTTCCCGCGGCAACGAGTTCATCGTAGTCAAAAATGGCTGCGGCAATAAAGCCTTTTTCAAAATCGGTGTGAATAACACCAGCTGCCTGCGGGGCGGTGTTGCCTTGGTGGATTGTCCAGGCGCGAATCTCTTGCACACCGGCAGTCAAATAGCTTTGTAGTCCCAATGTTTGGTAGGCTGTGCGGGCGAGTTGGGCCAGGCCAGATTCTTCAACATCATACGATTCAAGTAATTCTTTGGCGTCGGCTTCATCGAGGCCACGAAGTTCTTCTTCGAGCTTGGCACAGATGAAGGTGCTGGCAGCAGGAGCAACGAGGGCAGATAAGGTCGCCTTTTTCTCGGTATTTGCGAGTGTCGCTTCGTCAACATTGAAAACATAGATAACGGGTTTGGTACTAAGTAGCTGTAGTGACTGCATAAATTCTGTGTTCAACCCGGTAACTTCACTGGCAAGCTTACCCTCTAGTAGGGCAATCTGTAATTTCTTAATTTCTTCGATTTCACCCTTTGCGGCTGCACGAGTCTTGGCTTCTTTTTCCAGACGAGGCAGTTGTTTTTCGATACTTTGCAGGTCGGCTAAGATCAACTCAGTGTTGATCGTCTCGATGTCACTTTTTGGTTCAATCTTGTCGTCAACGTGAATCACGTCGGTGTCTTCGAAGGCGCGTACAACGTGCACGATTGCGTCACATTCGCGGATGTTGGCGAGGAATTTGTTGCCCAGGCCTTCGCCTTTGCTGGCACCGGCGACAAGGCCAGCGATATCAACGAAGGTGACAGTTGCTGGAAGGACTTTCTTTGCACCATACATTGTTTCCAAGACAGCTAGGCGTTCGTCCGGTACGGCAATGATGCCGGTGTTTGGCTCGATTGTTGCGAAAGGGTAGTTGGCCGCCAAAATATTATTGTCAGTTAGTGCGTTGAATAGGGTGGACTTGCCGACGTTTGGAAGGCCGACGATAGCGATAGATAAACTCATATGCACGTATTATATCATAACAGGGGTGGAGATGATGGTGCCAATCGCATGCTGGTTATGGTATAATTCCTCACATGAATCATCCGTCTTCTTCTCACGTTGAGTCCACCAAAAAACAATCTATTCCAAAGTTATTTTGGGTCATCACGGCACTGTTTGTTCTGCTAGTGGTTGCGGCTGGCTATCTCTTGGCAACCAAACAACTTGTCTTCGCCTTTGGGTCAAGTGACGAGCAGCCAGTAACGGTTGTATCGAGCGTCTGTAGCAAAGAAACGATCAAGAAATTTAATGCCGCCAGTACCGCAGCAACCATGGATGAGCGGAAGGCTACACTTAAATCTGCTTTTGATGCTGTGAGTGCGACAGGTGGGCACGCAAATGATCCAAACTGTACATACATTCGCTACTCTTACTATATTGAGCAAAAAGATGTCACCAACGCCCAAAAGGAAATTGACACCCTAAAGAGTCTGGCGGCAAAAAATCTTTATGCAACCAGTCAATTGAACGGAGTCCGCTCAATTGCATCAATGCAGAACGATATTACTATCCTAAGTAATCCTGGCACAAAGAAAAACGAGAGTAGCGGTGGGCAAGGCTAGTCTTATGACTGGACGCCGCTTGGGTGCCAAGTTACTAGTAGTCTTTTTTGTTGTGTTCTCGGCTTCATTGTTCAATATTGTTGGCAACGCACAAGATTCATTTGCCGCCGACTGCCCAGAGAGTCGCCCCTATTGCAATAGCCCCGAAAGGGTCGCTGGTGATGCCTGTAATGCGGCAGGGTATAGTGGCGCGATGTGGTTCAATACCTCGGACGATTCACCGACCACTACCGGTTACTACTCGGCAACAGTTAATATCAACGCGACCGCTGATACGGTGCGGGTAAACCTGCGCGGTTCGGTGAACTCTTGCGGAAGCTCCAACAACGGCAACACAGTCTATGCACTTGAAGTAGGTGCGCGAGGTCCTAATGGTGGACGTTTAACAAATCTTAGCTCGCAATCACTCAATCGAGGAACGGTCCCCAACGCAAGCTATTCATGGTCTTCGAAGGGTGGTAGCATCGGGGCTGATCTAAACGTATCAGGCCTGGCGACGAATAATAGCGGCCAACAAGACTCCCAATCTATTACGATCGATATCTATCGTTGCTTTAGTTCCGATCCAGACCGTGTGAATGGAGGGTGTTACGCAACCCCGGTTGAGGTGAATGTTGTCCGTGATGCAGGGCCTAACTTCGATCTAACCCCGACAATTAGCGGAACGCCTCAGTTTATCGAAGGTGGAACCACTGAGGATAGCAAGGTAGTGCTCGCTCCGTCAGTGAGGAATTCGGGAACAACTACGAGCAGCTCTGCTGACTGGCGAGTTGTTGCCTTTACGCTTGCGCCTGGCGCAGGAATACCTGGCGGTAATACGAATACGAGTGACCCCGAACAGTACTTTAGAAACAGCGCAAGGTCTATCGGCAGTAGTTCAAACGCCTTTGGGACAGGTGTGACGAACTTGTCTGTTGCGCAGCAAGACATTGGTGATCTTCCTATCGGCACTCGGGTTTGCTATGCATTGTCAGTCAAGCCTGTTACGCAAAGTTATAGCGGATGGCGCCATAGTGCACCGTTCTGTGTCACGGTGGGAAAAAGTCCAAAGGTGCAAATACTGGGTAACGATTTGATGGTAGGGCGAAAATTCGCCGGTGCAACTGGTGCGGTACCGACCTCATCTATCCAGACATCCGTCACCAAGAAGGCAACGCAGGTAGCTTCGACCATCGCGCCACAATCTGCATTTAGTGGTCTTTGGGAAACAGGTGTGAACAACGCAGGTCAAAAGCTTGGGCAAAACGCCGCCGACCCACACTGGAATCTTGATCGAATTATGCGACCTCCGAGTAAAACGGGCAATACCTGTCAGCAAGCTGTGGGATCAAACGGCTCATCGCTGATTGCTGTCCCGACGACGAGTGCTAACCCGCGCATTGCGCCACGTACTATTACCGAGAACGGTGATGGCACTAAAGCAGGGTACTACTCAACCAATAACCGCCCAGTCACTGGTGACTGGAGTCCTGACGTACAGTTTTATAGCGGTCAATACGTGTGGTCTCGTACGAGTTCGAGCGCCCGCTGGATTAGCCAGAATATGTACGGACAAAATTATAGCAATCTCGCTGGTTGTACCGACCCGACATTCTATAGCACTGGTGATATGGACAATGCCAACATCTATGTCTTTAAACTCGACAATGGTTTTACGATTGACCCTAATGCCGGCGTTGATCTTGATAGTGCTCGCATCAACATAAAAGGTGGTGTCGATAACAGGATTAAATTTATTGTTAACGGCCAAGAACTCGGCGACTGGCAAACACCAGGCTGGGCACCCGGGGCGCAGGCCACTTCTACTAATAAAAATAATGTTTTCAAGAATGGTCAAAACAGCCTTGAGGTCTGGGTCCAGTCAACCTCATCACACACCGGTCTGCTAATCGACGAAATTACTATCCAGGCAACCTCGCAGGTCAGGGAGTCAAAGGTCTACGGCTCTTGGTCTGAGTATGCCGCAACTGCGACGGGCTCCGTACAGGGGATCGGCTCAGGATCTGCCTATGCTGGCGGTATTGCAACGCAGACGATCTGCGGTGCATCACTCATGACGCTCTCAAATACACCAAATACTTCAGCCTGTTCATCAGGTGCATCCATGGGGGGCTACAGGACCAACCGTACGATGCCCGACGTTGCTGGCGCCTTCGCAACCAACTCGTCAATAACACTCCCTAGTACAACAAGCCTCACGGGTCTGAATGGGACCTATAAGGCCCCGGGCAACCTGACTATTACCGGTGGTACTATTGCCCCTGGCCGATCAGTAGTGATTAATGCGCCGGGTAGTACTGTGACGATTGCAGATAATATTACCTACAGCACGGGTGGAATGAATAGTGTTGATAACATTCCTCAGGTGGTTATCATTGCTGGGGCGATCAATATCCTGAGTTCGGTAACCCAGATTGATTCATGGTTGATTGCCAGTGGTACATTGAACACCTGTTCGGATGTTGGTAACTCGGTAGCCTCTTTGACGATCGGCGTTTGTGGCGCTCGACTGACGGTTAACGGACCTGTAATGGCTGGAAGACTGCTGTTGCTGCGCACGGCTGGCTCGGGATCGGGTGATGCGGCGAGTGATCCTGCGGAAGTATTTAATCTTCGACCAGACGCTTATTTATGGGGTATTTCCCAAAGTTCAAAGAGTGGACGACTCGAAACTGTCTTCGAACGTGAATTACCGCCACGATTTTAAGACATTCCGGCTTGCTTTTACGCTTATGCTTTCGGTATAATGAGGGACAATATGGCATTACTAAAAGGCGTGGGCGACTTCTTTGCACTAGACATAGGGACAAATGCGATCCGAGTATTGCAACTCTCTTCGACTGGTCCTGATAGTTGGGCACTTGAACATTTCGGATACGCACCAATTGACGAGAAGACAGCATCAAGTAACTCACCCGAAAGCCTTCGCAAGCTCGGTGAGGTTATCATGACCGCAGTAGGGCAGAGTGGCATCAAATCAAAGAGCGTCGTCGTTGGGCTTCCTTCAAACAAGACATTTACGACAGTCATTGAACTTCCGGTCATGCCAGAGGCAGAGCTAAAGAGCACGCTGAAGTACCAAATCGACCAATACGTGCCAATGGCGGCAAACGAAGCGAAAGTGGACTGGGCGCTCCTAGGAACGTCACTGCACGATCCAAAACAGCAGGAAGTGCTGCTCGCGAGTACATCGAACGCCTATGCTGAGGAACGACTTGAATTTATCGAAAGCCTTGGCCTTGATGTGATTGCCTCAGAACCGGATCCATTGGCGATGGTTCGTTCACTACTACCTGCTGGTATCCCTGACGCCCGCCTGATCATTGATGTTGGCGACCAGGCGACTGACCTTGCAATTACCTTTGGTGACAGCCCTCGACTCGTCCGTACGATCCCTATGGGTATCCGTTCGCTCGTCAAAGCTGCAGTGCAGAACCTGAACGTCCAAGAAGACCAAGCGCGCCAGTTTATTTTGAAGTTTGGTTTGGCGCCTGACCGCCTCGAAGGCCAAGTCTACCGCGCAGTTGAATCAACCCTTGATAGCTTTGCGACGGAACTGACGAAATCGATCAAGTTCTTCCAGACACGCTACCCAAGCACTCCTGTTGGCGGCATCTTGCTATCTGGCTACGGTGCAATTGTGCCATTATTCGGCGACTACGTGACCGCCAAGACAGGTGTTCCATCAAGCATCGCCAACCCGTGGCAAAAAGTTCGCGTCGCTCAGGCTGATCAGCAGCAGCTTTTGACCGTTGCTTCTGAATTCGCAACCGTTATCGGGCTTGCGCAACGAAAGAACAAAAAATGATAGAAATTAACCTGATTCCAGATGTTAAGCAAGAGCTCATCCGTGCTCGTCGCATTCGATCAGCCGTTGTTTCGGGCGCTATCATTACCTCGATTGTGGCTGTCGCTATTGTCGCGGTACTTTCTATCTACGTCTTTGCTGTGCAGACCGTGCGCAACAATATTGCCGATCAAGCGATTAAAGACGGTGGCAGTAAACTCGCTTCCGTAGAAGATCTTTCAAAAATGCTGACAATTCAAAATCAGCTGACAAAAATGAGCGCTTTCAACGACGACAAGAGTATTAATTCACGCGTCTTTGACCTGCTGTTAGCCGTGATTCCACCCGCACCAAATAGTGTGCAGGTTTCAAAGTTAATTGTGAACTCGACAGACAAGAACATATCACTTGAAGGTCAAACATCAACCTATCCCGCACTCGAGACGTTCAAGAAGACGCTTGATGCCGCCCATGTTCGCTACAACGATAGTGAAGGCAAGCAACAACAAGTGCCACTCGCTTCCAACCTAAGCCTGTCAAATATTAGCTTTGGCGAAAATGAGACCGGTACAAAGGTGCTGCGCTTTACAATTGTCTTTAATTACACCGAAGAGTTACTTTCGCCATCAGTCGCCAATCCTGTCATTGTATTTGTTGATGGCGGTAACGTGACTGACTCGTATGTCGGTATTCCAAAAAGTATTTTCACTGACCGCGCCGCTGATGTAGAGGAGACCGAATAATGAAACCAACGAACACTGCGTTCCGTAAACGCTCACAAATCTCAAAAGCGAACCGCACGATGTTCTTGTGGATTGCCGGTGCTTCGGCGCTGGTAGGCTTTGCTGTTGTGGCCTCTGTATTTTTGGGCCAGAAGCTGCTTTTTAGCGAAAAAGTCCTTTCGGCTAAAAATGCAACGGTTAGCACGCTGAGTGCCAACAACGCTGCGGTTGAAGAGTTGCAGGCACAAGTTCGTGTTCTCGACACCAACGAAAGCCTCATGAAGGCTCGTGCAAAAGATACAGACCAAGCCGTTCAGGTGATTTTGGACGCGCTACCAGGCGATGCCAACTCACTGGCACTCGGTGCTTCGCTGCAAAACAAGCTACTGGCCGGTATTCCCGGGCTGACGATTGAAAGCCTCCAAGTTGAACCTGTCACAGGTATTGAAACACTCCTTGATACGTCTGTCGAATCTGGTGCGGCCACGGAAGAAGCGGTAAATCAGATTACCTTTAGTTTCGCAGTTAGCGGCAGCCAAGATGCACTGCGTCAGGCCCTGCAGAATCTGGAACGTTCTATCCGTACAATTGACATTATCAACCTACAGATCGAAAACCAGGGGAGTGCGCAGCTTTTGACTGTACAAGCCCGTGCCTTCTACGAGCCAACTAAAAATGTCGTCCTATACGAAAAGGTAATAAAGCCATGAAAAAAACCGATATCGCTATGATTATTTTGATCGCCACGGTCAGTGTGGGTATTGCGTACTTTGTTGCGAGTAGCATCTTCGGCAATGTTGCCGAAGAGGGCGTTAAGGTGCAAACGATAGATCCTATCACTAGTACTGTTGAAACCCCAGATAGTAAAATCTTTAATGATACTGCCATCAATCCTTCCATTGAAGTCAATATTACCAATACCGAAGATACGCCCGTCGTAACCGGAGAAGCCTCGAGCGACACTACTAATAGTGCGCAGTAGGGACCCAGGTATATGCCGCTACTTACCGATGACATCCAAGAAAAGCTAATCAAGCTTCTCGTTGAAGAGGGGTTGGTTGATAGTGCTGTCTTGCAACAGGCCCAGGCCAGCTCGGTCGCTGATAAAAAGCCACTGTTTAGCCTATTATCGGAACAGGCTATTATTGACGACGAATTATTGACGCACGCCATTGCCCAGGTGTCGGGTGTACCGTACGTCAACCTGACAAATACGTTGATTGACCAGAACATACTCAGCCTCCTGCCCGAAGATATCTCCGAACGCTTTATGGCTGTGCCGCTCGCTGAAGTCCAAAACCGCCTCGCTGTTGCGATGATTGATGCCAATAACGTCCAGGCCGTCGACTACCTCGCAAACCGCATCCAACGCCCACTCAAGGTCTTTATGGCTTCAGAAGCGGGCGTCCGTCACGTCCTCGAACAGTACCGGACTGACCTTTCGAGTGTCGATAAGGCGGCTGCGGTTTCGCAGGCCGAAGCGCGCGCCGAAGAGGCGAGTGACGTCAAGACGATCGTTCAGGACTCGCCAATTAGCCAGGCGCTGAGCAAGATTTTGGAATACGCTGTCAAATCACGTGCCAGTGACGTTCACATTGAACCACTTGAAAATACTTTGAAGATTCGCGTCCGTGTCGACGGCGTGCTGCGTGAAATTATGCAACTACCAAAAAGCATCGAGCCAGCACTTGTTAGTCGCGTCAAGATTCTTGCGAACTTGAAAATTGACGAACACCGCGTCCCACAAGATGGCCAGTTTACGGTCAAAATTGCCGCCAAAGAAGTTGACCTTCGTATCGCCATTAGCCCGGTTGTTTGGGGTGAACAAATTGTGATTCGTTTGCTAGACAAGACGGGTAACTCGTTTGATATTCAAGAGATGGGCTATGCTGGTCGTGGGCTACGCGTTGTTCGTCACGGCATCAAGCGACCAAACGGCATGATCCTGACCTCTGGACCAACTGGTTCAGGTAAGTCGACTAGTCTGTATGCCCTGATTAAAGAAATTAAAGATGACAGTGTGAATATTGTGACGCTCGAAGACCCAGTCGAGTACAAGATGGACGGAGTGAATCAAATTCAGGTTAATGCTGAAGTTGGTCTGACCTTCGCCAACGGCCTTCGTTCGATCCTGCGTCAAGACCCTGACGTGGTGATGGTGGGGGAGATCCGTGATGGTGAAACGGCCGCCTTGGCTGTGCAAGCCGCCCTAACCGGACACCTTGTCTTTAGTACGCTACACACCAACAGCGCTGCTGGTGTCTTGCCTCGTTTGCTCGATATGAAGATCGAGCCGTTCTTGATTGCCAGTACGGTGAACACTATTATTGGTCAGCGTCTGGTGCGCCGCGTTGCCACCAAACGTGAAACCTATCAGTCGTCGCCGATTGAAACGCAGAACATCATGGCGACTATTGGCCATCTACTCCCGAAAACAAAAGAAGATGTTGCGCGTGTTTCGCAAGATTTGGGCTACAAAGACCTTCCCCTCGCGGGCCAAAGCGCTTATACTTTGGTCAGAGGTATTGATACTCCTCAGACACCGCATGGGTACAGTGGTCGCGCCGGCATCTTTGAGGTAATGGACGTCAACCCGGATATCCAGGATTTGATTGTGAAACGGGCAGCTAGCTCAGAAATCCAACGATTAGCAGTGTCTCAGGGTATGATTACGATGCGTCAGGATGGGTACCTCAAAGCACTCTCGGGCGTCACAACGATCGAAGAAGTAAATAGGGTCACGTCGGATGCGGCTTAAGAAAAAAAGGATGAGTGGGAAATAATATGAACAACCAACAATTACGAATCGAAGTACTCCTCGAAGAAGTTGTCCGGCGCCGTGCGTCCGACCTTCACTTGCAGGTGGGCTTGCCACCAATGCTGCGCGTTGACGGGGCGCTGATACCAGTCGCTGGCTTTAACCCACTTGATGAAGCGTCGGTTGAGACGCTCGTCTTTGCGATCCTTGACCAAGACCAACGCCAAATCCTTCTCAAGGACAAGGAATTCGACTTTAGCTTCGCCTTTGGAACACTCGGTCGTTTCCGTGTTAACGCCTTCCACGAACGCGGCAACTTGGCCGCCGCCCTTCGTTTGATCCCGAATGAAATTAAATCAATTACCGAACTTGGGATGCCAAACGTTGTTCTTGGATTCGCTGATTACCCACGTGGCCTCGTGCTTGTGACGGGACCAACTGGATCTGGTAAATCAACCACACTTGCCGCACTTGTCGACAAGATTAACACCGAAAAAGCCAACCACATCATTACTATCGAAGACCCAATTGAGTTTACTCACAAGTCAAAGAAATCAGTGATTGTGCAACGCGAAGTTCACTACGACACCTACTCATTCTCAGCGGCGCTTCGTTCAAGTCTTCGTCAAGACCCTGACGTCGTGTTGATTGGTGAGATGCGTGACCTCGAGACTATCTCGGCAGCGATTACGATTGCTGAAACTGGACACCTTGTCTTTGCGACGCTTCACACTAACTCGGCAGCACAATCGATCGACCGTATGATTGACGTTTTCCCACCCCACCAACAACCGCAGATTCGTGCGCAGCTATCGAACATTTTGATGGCGATTGTCTCGCAGCGTTTGGTGCCATCAATCGGTGGCGGGCGAGTGGTTGCAGCTGAAATCTTGGTTGCTAACCCAGCCGTACGTAACATTATCCGTGAAGGTAAGGCGCACCAACTTGATGCTATTATTCAGACCGGTGCCGATCAAGGTATGCAGACCATGGACCGAACGCTCGTTGCACTCGTCCAAGCAGGGACAGTGACCTACGACAGTGCCCGCGAATATGCGGTGGATCTGACGGAATTTGAAAGGTTAATGAGGGGCTAGTTAGACGTGAAGAAGTATACTTACGAAGCACGTGACCGCGCCAGTAACAAGCTGGTCAAAGCAACTCTTCAGGCGGAGTCTGAGAGCGCCGCAGCGCAACTGTTGGTCAAGCAGGGCTTCGTACCACTTTCTATTCGTGAACAAGTTGGTGACGGCTCGTTTCTTTCGCGTATTACGGGCCGTATCACAACCAAGGACAGGGTTGTCTTTACGCGTCAACTCGCCACCTTGATTGGTGCTGGCCTTCCCCTCAGCCAAAGCCTGCACACCGTGCTGGAACAAACTAACAACAAGCAATTACAATCAGTTGTGCAAGAAATTGTTGCCGACGTCGAAGGCGGTAAATCACTTTCGATCGCCTTCGGTAAACACCCGACCGTATTCGATGGTGTCTTTATTTCACTGATCTCGGCTGGTGAGTTGTCGGGTACGCTGGACGAAGCGTTGCAGCGCGTTGCAAACCAACAAGAAAAAGACGCCGCGATGATGAGCAAGATCAAGGGTGCGTTAACGTACCCACTTATCGTGCTGTTTGTTATCGGTGGGGTCTTGGCCTTTATGTTGTTCACCGTTGTCCCACAGGTTGAAAAATTATATGAGGACCTCGGCAAGGAACTACCTTTCTTGACACTTATCATGGTGACCGCTGCTGATATATTGCTACGCTTTTGGTGGGCCGTGATTATTATTGTCGGAGTCGCTATCTTCTTTTTGCTGCAGTATCTAAAAACCGAGAGTGGTATCCAACTGAAAGATACGTTCAAGATCAAAGTACCCGTCTTTGGTAACATGATCCGGAAACTGTACATGGCGCGTTTTGCTCGAACTGGTCAAACCTTGCTAGGAACGGGTGTGAGTATGCTGGATATGCTGCGAATTACCGGAACGGCCGTTAATAATACCGTCGTTGAAAAAAGCATCATTCGTGCCGCCGATAAGGTCAAGGGCGGTAAGGCGTTATCTACTGCGCTGGAGCCTGAAACTGTCTTTATGTTACTTGTGCCCCAGATGATTAAAATCGGCGAGCAGTCGGGACGGATCGACGAAATGCTCGGTAAGGTGGCGCAGGTATACGAGGAGGAGCTGGACGAGCAAATTAGGACTATCTCGACCGCAATCGAGCCAATTCTGATGGTTGTTCTGGCGATCGTTGCTGGTGGTATGGTGGGAGCAATTCTGCTGCCTATCTACGGCCTGGTCAACGGCATCAACGTCTAATAATTGCCTAGACAAATATGTATTCGTCGGCTACTATTAAACACAAGCATGTTATGCATAAATAAGTTCATTCGAAAGGTGGAAAAAGTTCCTATGAACACTCTAAAAAAAGATAAAGGATTTACTATCATCGAGGTAGTGTTGGTTCTTGCGATTGCAGGACTGATCTTCTTAATGGTGTTTATCGCACTCCCTGCACTGCAGCGTAGTCAACGAGATACTGCACGTAAGTCTGACGTTGGTGTCGTTTCATCAGCAATTACGTCATACACAGCCAACAACCGCGGTGTATTCCCAACAACATCAACATTGACGTCTAAGACTGATGGTACACCGGTTGGGTCTGATAAGTTCGGTGGTTACGTTAGCGCAGCCTCGAACAACACTACCGCAATCACAGTACTTGCCAAGAACTCAGTTTCTGCACCTGTCAAAGAGGGCCAGATAAAGGTCGTACAGGGTGTGAAGTGTGGTAGCTCATCTGCAGCCGACACAACATCAAAAGTTGCCGCACAGGCACTCGTGCTTGCAACGAGCCGCGAATTTGCTATCGTTACCTACCTTGAAGCGGGTGGTACGGGTACCTCTTACTGCCAAGAAAGCTAGTGAGTCGTTCATAGTATCAAAGAATCGCCCCTTCGTGGGGCGATTCTTTCTTGTTCGTGACAGTGCTCTGTTATTATAGTGGTTATGAATATCGTTATATATGTGGGCTTGGCGCTTTTTGGTCTTGTCCTAGGAAGTTTTGCTGGTGCATCGGTGTGGCGACTGCGTGCCCGCCAGTTAGTTGCGGACAAGAAGGCTGGAGAGCCAGTAGACAAAGCAGAGTATGCGCAGTTAAAGCAGTTAGCTCAGGTCAAGACGACCGAGGATCGATCGCACTGCCTGTACTGTGGTTACGAACTGCGCTGGTATGACCTTATCCCGCTAGTCAGCTGGCTGACACTCCGTGGACGTTGCCGCCGCTGCCGCAAGCCGATTGGGGCTATGGAGCCTTTGATCGAGCTCGGAACGGGTCTATTCTTTGTACTTTCGTACATGTTCTGGCCTGTGCCGCTAGATGGGGGACTGGCAATTGCCGGTATCGTTACCTGGCTTGTTGCTGGTGTTTGCCTGGCGATATTATTTGCCTATGACGCGAAATGGTTTTTATTACCAGATCGCATTAGCTTTGCGGTGATTGGGTTGGGCCTGTTGAGTGCGACATTAACGGTTTTAGAGAGTACTGACATCATGAGCGCGGTAGCGAACGTCATGGGCGCCGTCGCGGTGCTGAGTGGCATCTATTTCGTACTATACGTCGTCTCTAAAGGGCGCTGGATTGGATTTGGTGATATTAAACTAGGCTTGGGTCTGGGTCTGTTGCTTGCAGACTGGCAGCTGGCCTTTATTGCGCTGTTCCTCGCAAATCTGATTGGGTGTCTATATGTCATTCCACTGATGATGACGGGCAAGCTAAAACGAGACTCACACGTGCCATTTGGACCCCTGTTGATTGCAGGTGCTATTATCGCGAAATTGGCCGGACCGGCAATCGTTGCATTCTACACATTTGGACTGATGTAAAGAGGCAGTCGACATGATGCTTATGGTATAATGGCGGTACATGAGCGCACACTTTAAAGACGGTTTTACGATCATCGAGACCATGCTGGTTCTTGCGGTTACAGGTGTCTTGGTTTCGACGCTGCTCTTTGGAATCGGGTCGTCGATTGCGGTCCAGCGGTATGGTGATTCGGTCACCTCATTTCGCTCACTTTTGCAGGATCAGTATGCAAGGGTTAGCAGTGTCAGTAACGGTCGTGGTGCTGGTTGGAGCTGCAACGCGTCTGCAACGCCAGTGCAAGGTGGCAACACCGCACCGGGTCAAACCGACTGCGTCCTCCTTGGGCGATATATTAGTGTCGTCGACGGTGCTATTTCGATGGCGACCGTTGTCGGCTACCAGACTTCATCAAGCGCTGCTGCGAACGATATGCAAAGCGTCAAAGATAACTACGCGCTAGGTATCTCCGACAGTAGCGTCGAAACGAAAACGCTTGAATGGGGCGCGCGTATTGCTTGGCCAAAAACCGGTACTGGTGCAAAAAACCCAACGACGCCTCGCTCGATTGCTTTCTTTATCTTACGCTCACCCGAAAGTGGCACAACCTATACCTTCACTAGCAACGATGTCACACCGATTAGCGCCGTCTCTTCGCTGACACTCAAGGACATGCTTGTCCAGACGACGGCTTCATTCCCAGGTCAGGGTGCACGAACAATCTGTATCGAGCCCGACGCCCCAGTACCGGAAAAATTTGGTGTCTATGTTGCGCCAGTGGCGAGCGGCGCGAGTTCAATTGAGACGCGCTCGTTTGAGATTACGACCGCAGAGGGTGGAGACACAAAATGTTAAGCACGAAACTTCGCCAGCGCGGCGATACACTTATTGAAGTACTGTTTGCCTTTACTGTTTTTAGCTTGATTGTCGTTGGATCAATTTCGATTATGAACCAAGGTACGGTTGCGGCGCAGCGGGCGCTCGAGACGACTGTTGTTCGATCAGAGATTGATGCCCAGGCGACGACGCTGCGATTCTTGCACGACGCCTATGTCGCTAAATTTGAACCGGACGTTACGTATGCAGCCAACACTCCAGCAGGGCAGTGGGTTGCGATGACGACGGACGTGCGCGCTTCGGCCTCTCCCTTTGGTGGAGCCGAGAGTTGCCCGGTGGCACCCAGTGGTAGTTTTGTCTTGAACACCGGCACTGCCAAGTATGTTGGTGCGAGTAATAAACTTGTACAGGCAACTGGGATCGCAAAAGTGAACTACAATGCGTCGTCAAATGTACTAATCGACTCACAAGGTATCTGGATTGAGGCGATTCGTTCAGCACCAAACGCCGACGTGAATAAACAAAATACTCGCTATATTGATTTCCACGTACGAGCCTGCTGGGATGCCCCAGGTCAAGGACTGCCAATGACATTAGGAACGATTGTGAGGCTTTATGAGCCACGAGGTTAAGATGCGACAACGCCAAGGATTTACACTTATCGAGCTGATGCTGGCGATGACGCTCATTTCGCTGCTTCTTTTAGGAATAGCAATGACGATTGTCCAAGTTGCCAATATTTATAACCACGGCATGATTACGAAAGAAGTAAACTTAACCTCTCGTACGATTGGTGACGAACTAACCTCATCGCTACGCACGAACGGTAGTTTCTCGACTGATGCGTCAGCAAATCGCTACGTCAACAAGTCTTGGGGTGGTCGACTGTGTGCTGGCCAATATAGCTACATTTGGAACTACGGCAAGGCACTCAGTAGCTTAGAGAGTAATCGTAACAAGTACGCGACATCATCGACAAACAGCGGTGGCAACCGGGTTGTTCAGTCAAACGGTTCGGTGCGATATGAGATTAGCTTTGTAAAAGTCGCCGATGGCGGCGGTGTCTACTGCACCCCGAACGGCGATGGTAAATACCCCGACGTTGATCCAGCGGGCGCAACAGAGCTTCTAAAAACGGGTAATCATTCACTTGTCTTGCATGATTTTGATGTCACGTCGACGGCAACTGCCAAAGATACATTATCTAATCAGCAGTTGTATCGCTTTTCGTATGTAATTGGAACAAGTGATATTGCTGCATTGAATAGTTCGCAAACAAGCTGCAAGGGACCAGGTGAATCTGGCGCTGATCCAAATTATTGTTCGGTCGAGCAGTTTGGTCTTGTGCTAAGGGCAGTCGGTGGGGTTAACTAGGTATGCTTATGTTTAAACATCGCCGCGAATCAGGAGCCGTCTCGCTTTTCCTCGTTATCTTTGCGATGCTTCTTATCACGATCGTGACACTCGGCTTTCTGCGCATCATGTTGAACGATCAACAGCAGGCCTCCGCGGCCGACCTTTCAAAGAGCGCCTACGACTCATCGCTCGCTGGTATTGAAGACGCAAAACGAGCACTTATCTATTACAGAACAGTCTGTGCCACTAGTGAAACGGCGGCCTGTAGTGATCTGCGCAACCGCATTAATTCAGGTACCTGTAACGCTGGTCTGAGTGACGTCGTCGATGTCACACCGAACAAAGAGGTGCTGGTGCAGCAACAACAATCTGGAAACGACACGCAGCTGAACCAGGCCTATACCTGTGTGAAGATCAATCTTGAGACAGATGACTACCTGGGTACGATCCAGGCTAATACTTCAAAGATTATTCCGCTGAGCGGCACGAAAAACTTCAATACCGTTACGGTTGAGTGGTATTCGGCTGATGACCTAGGAACGAATTCGACATCAGTTAACCTGCTACCGGATGTGGATGCATCACTAAGGCAGCCACTCTATTTACAGAGTAACTGGGTCGCGAGTCGGCCATCGCTACTGCGGACACAGCTAATGCAGTTTGGCTCAAGTTTTACACTCGGTAGTTTTGATGCGGCGAGTTCAAGCCTGACTAATAGCAATGCAAATACACTATTTTTATACCCATCAGGATCGACTGGCAACAAACGAACGGTCAAGGATACCTGGTCATTTACGGGTGAGGATATTCGTCAATTTCCAACGGGTTCACCGCAGGCGACTCGTTGTTCGGGCAATCTGAGTGATGGTGGCTATGCCTGCCGCGTCACATTAGTGTTGCCACAAGCAGTTGGGCAAAATAACGACAACCGAACCGCGTACCTCCGTTTAACACCGCTGTATAATTCATCTCACTTCCGAATTGTTCTCGGTGATGGTGCAAAATTTAGCGGCATTCAACCGAGCATTGATTCAACAGGTCGCGCCAATGACCTTTATCGACGTGTCGAAGCACGAGTCGACCTAGTTGATACGGCTTTCCCATACCCAGAAGCAACCGTCGATCTAACAGGCGACTTCTGCAAAGACTTTGTGGTAACTGATACAGTTGGTCAAGCAACCACTACTTGTACGCCGTAGCGCGCACGTAACTTACCTTGTCTTTATTTCTATTCTTCGCCGGATTCGCTATGAAACTTTTCGTAGACTTCGCGCAGGTGTTGGTCGGTTACGTGGGTATATACCTGAGTAGTACTGATGCTGCTGTGACCGAGCATGCTTTGGACGCTACGAATATCGGCGCCGTTCATCAATAGATCGGTCGCAAAGCTGTGGCGCATCGTGTGTGGGCTGACGTGTTTGGTGATACCGGCCAGCCGAGTGTACGTGGCAACTAGGCGCTGAACGCTCCGTGCGGTTAGTCGGCGGTAATCACCGCTATTGGTTTGTTCGACATTTTTACTGTAGCTAATAAACAGTGGGGGAAGACTGTCTTCGCGGGCGTCGAGGTAACGATTCACCCAGCCAGCAGCCGCTTCGCTAATAAAGACGGGGCGGTCTTTTTGGCCCTTCCCACGCACCATAAATTCGCGGCGCTTGGTATTCACGTGGTCGCGGTTGAGGTTGATCAGTTCTGACACACGTAGTCCACTGGAAAAGAGGAGTTCGATAATCGCCCGGTCGCGTAGGCCAGCCTCAGATCCAATATCGACGGCATTAATCATGCGTTCGACTTCGTCGTAGTGCAAAAAGGTGACTTGCTTGCGCGAGACTTTAGGTAAAATGATTTTATCGGGTGAAAGTGTCTCGATGTCGCGGCGACCAAGGTAGGTCAGAAAGCCGCGTAGGGCAATTAAGTGATAGGACTGCGTAATCGTTGCCAGGTCATCGTCGGCGTTATTTCTGTAGCGGTTCAGCCATAGACGATACTTGCGAATCATTTCCGAGCTAATGGCCTCGACTTTGGTATCTTCTGTGAATTCAACAAATCTCTCGAGGTAGAGGCGGTAGTTTTCGGCTGTTTTAGCCGATCGACCACCTTCAACTTCAAGGTGTTCGATGTAATCGAGGATAAGTTCTGACATATACATACAATAAGCATAGCCTAAAAGGCCCCTTGGCGATACAATAGAGCAAATGGAATGGCTACAAGCAATTATTTTGGGGCTGATCCAGGGACTGACAGAATTTATCCCCATCAGTAGCTCCGGGCACCTCGTTATCGCGCAGACATTTATGTCGGGCGCGTCTGATCACTTATTTTTAGAGTTTATTAACATTGGGACGCTACTGGCATTGTTAGTATTTTTCCGGGTGCGCATTATAGGGATTGTCAAAGATATTCTGGTTAATAAAAAATATAAGTTGGCGCTGAATATTATCATTACGTCAGTACCGGCGGGTATTGTTGGGTATCTGTTGGCTGACTTGATTCAAGCAACGCCGTCGTTCTTTGGGAGTGCGGTTGTGGTTGCGGTAACATTGGCTGCTGTTGGTATCGTGATGATCGTCTTGGAAAAGTTACCGCACGCTTCAGCTATAAAAGACGGCGAACAGCTGAGCCCTTGGCGCGCCTTTGCTATCGGTGTCGCTCAGATGATGGCGCTTATTCCTGGGGTTTCGCGGTCGGGTTCGACAATTATCGCTGGGCGTTTAGCGGGCCTCAAACCAGCCGAAGCGGCCGAATATAGCTTTCTTGCATCACTCCCGATCATGATCGGAGTAACAGCCAAGATATTCATCACTGATCATGCGTATTTGATGGATAATTTTGCGACATTACTGATATCGAACGTTTTCGCCTTCATTGCCGGGCTACTGGCGGTTGGATTTCTGCTGCGTTACCTCGCGAATCACTCGCTTGCCGTCTTTGGCTGGTACCGAGTTGGTCTGGCGGCAGTGCTAACGATCATACTTTTGGTACAATAGGGTAAACAAGCAGTCATAGGAGACCGTATGAGCCATATCGAACGAACATTGATTCTATTTAAACCTGATGCAGTCCAACGCGGAGTAGTCGGCGAAATCCTAACTCGCTTCGAACGTGTCGGCCTAAAGATCGTCGGAACAAAGATGATTGCCCCAGACCGCGAACACTACTTCAAGCACTACGAAGAAATCGGTCAAGTCATTACACGCCGCGGCGAAAAGACATTCAACAACGTCCTCGACACCATGAACGAAGGCCCTGTTATTGCTATGGTCCTCGAAGGTATCGAAGCCGTTGAACTGGTACGTAAACTGGTTGGCTCAACTGAACCGAAATCATCAGCACCTGGCACGATCCGTGGTGACTTCTCGCACATGAGCTACGGTTACGGTGACGAGCAGGACAAGGGGATTCCAAACCTTATTCACGCCTCTGGTGACGCCAGCGACGCAGCCCAAGAGATTCCACACTGGTTCTCGGATGCCGAGCTGTACGATTACACCGCTTTAAGCGAAAAGTTCACTAGGTAGCGTTGGTTTCGCAGGCGTCGTAGCCTACGGAGCAATTTCGACTACATCTGCAGCCCGAGCGAGATAAGGCGGCTGGCCCCTTATCGAACCCGGAGCGAAGCCGTAGTTGGAATTGTCTCTGTGGGTTATTCGCGCCTCATGAATCACTTGTTATCTGTTAGAATAATCAGTATGCCCCAGTAGCTCAACTGGATAGAGTAGATCCGTCCTAAGGATATGGTTGTAGGTTCGACTCCTGCCTGGGGTACCAAGAAATTATCGTTTCCTGTATTATATGAGTAGTTATGGCAAAAAAAGATGCAGCGTCGACACAGCTTGATTTTGATGGTCAGCGCCCAGGGGAGAAGGTCCTCTTTGTATTCCGTCGCCACCTTATTGCTATGCGAAAGGGATTTTGGCTACTGCTGATCCCATTCGCCCTCTCGTCCATCCCGCCACTTATTTGGCAGACCAATCTTGAACTCTTTTTGCTGCCTATTGCGGGTCTCGCGCTGGGGCTGATTTTGTTCTTTTACCACTATATTATGTGGTACTTTACCATCTACTTGGTGACGAATCAGCGCATCCGCCAAGTGACCCAAAAAGGCATCTTCGGAAAGGACGTCGTCGAGCTGCGGCTGTCAAAGATTCAAAACATAAGCTATAATATACCTGGATTCAGTGGTGAAGTGCTAGGGTTTGGAACGATCGTTATCCAGACGTTCGTGGGGGATCTCGTCATCCGAAATGTTGAACATCCGGAAAAGACATACAACAAGTTACAAAATGCCGTCGCAAATGCAGTCGAGCAAGGAGATCATGAAGAAATTATTGAATAAGGTACGCCGAAAGCCAACGGTTAAAGATTCGTCGCGTATCACGACCGAAACAATCGCTCAGCACCGTGAGCGAATTTTAGCGGGTGGCCGCCGCTTTAAATATCCCGTCCAGTATGCACGGCACCGCTTGGTGTTTAACGCAGTTATTATTTCAGTAGTGACGCTACTGGTACTACTTGGTGTGGGCTATTGGCAACTGTACCCAGCGCAGAACACGAGTGATTTTATGTACCGCGTGACGCGCGTCTTGCCACTACCTGTCGCCACTGTTGATGGGCAACCGGTGCGCTATAGCGACTACTTGATGAAATATCGTAGCTCGATGCACTATCTTGAAACAAAAGAGCGGGTGAATTTAGATAGTGAAGACGGCAAGCGTCAGTCTGATTTCGTCAAACAGCAAGCGATGTCCGATGCCCTGGCCGATGCGTATGCAGCCAAGCTTGCGAAGGATAACGACGTCAGCATATCGGATGCCGACCTTGAAACTTACCTCAAACAGCAGCGTAGTTCAGCCGACGGTGAAGTGTCCGAAGCAACCTACGATGCGGTGATTCTTGACTACTATGGTTGGTCACCCGAAGAATATCGCCACGCCATGGAGACGAAACTGCTCCGTCAAAAAGTTGGATTCGCAGTTGACGCTCCCGCCGATACTATCTCAAAGTCTATTGGTGGATTAATTGCCGAGGGCAACACCGATCTCAAGAATGTCGTTGAAGTTACGAATAAGTCATCCAACACACAGGTTGTCTACGGTGCACTTGGATGGGTTCCAAAATCTAATCAAGACGGCGGGCTCGCTATCGCTGCAGCCAAGCTGAAACCCGGCCAAATCTCTCCCGTCGTTAAATCAACAACAGGTGAGGGTTATTACTACGTCAAGCTTATCGAAATTAACGACACGCAGGTTAACTACGAGTACGTCCACGTTCCACTCACTGTCTTTGCACGCCAACTAAGCGCCATCAAAGACACCGAAAAAGTCGACAAATATATCACGATTACAGAAGTCGCCAATAGTACTAGCAACAACGATAAAGAATAGGGAGTAACTCCATGTTTACATTGCCAGATCTTGAATATGCCTACGACGCACTTGGTGAAAATATTAGTGCTGAAATTATGCAGCTGCATCATGATAAGCACCACCAAACGTACGTCGACAAGTTAAATGCGGCACTTGCGCTGCACCCTGAGCTACAGGGTAAGTCGATCGTTGAGTTGATTAGTGGCCTTGAGGCTATCCCCGAAGACATTCGCGGTGCTGTGCGTAATCACGGTGGCGGCCACTATAATCACAGTTTATTTTGGAAAGTCATGTCGCCGGCCGAGCAGGGTGGTGGTGGTGAGCCATCCGGCGCACTGCAAAAGGGGATTATTGAAAAATACGGTAGCTACCAAGCTTTTGTTGATGAATTTACAGCGAAATCTTTGGCAGTATTTGGTAGTGGCTGGGCGTGGCTACAGCCTGATCTTTCGATCGTTACGACCGCCAACCAAGATGTCCCACTGATGAACGGTCAGCCTGAACCAATTCTAGGACTTGATGTTTGGGAACACGCCTATTACTTGGACTATAAGAATAAGCGTGACGACTATGTGGCCGCTTGGTGGTACGTTGTGAACTGGGACTATGTTGCACAGCGATATGCTGCCGCACACGCCTAGAATCATCACTCATTAGTAAAAAACACCCCGCTCATCACGAATGATGGCGGGGTTTTTGCTGGCTGCGGGGCTCAACAGAGAGCTCTCCGCAGCCAGCGCGGTTGAGCCGGCTAGCTGACCGCTTGCCGGAGTGAGTGCTCGATCATGGTGTCCAGCCTGCGGCCGTACTGCCAGAGGCACTCGAGTGTCGCCGCTGACTGGTTCGGAACTGTTCTGGCGGCAACATTTGGCCAGTCGTAGCTCCTTACTACCAGTCTCTCGTATTCGGTATCGGGCAGGATGCCGTCAACTGATGCGTCGGGGTCGGTAATCAGGAAGTTCCCTGGTGCTTCGTCCGACGCCTGCCCTAGCAGTATTCGATCTGGATTCTGCGGGTCTTGGGCTTTTGCAAAGTACACAGTGCCGGGTTGGCGTTGCATGTCTTCGACGAGCTCGATGATCTCCGATCCGCTAATGGGAACCGAAAGGATGATGTTCAGACTGCCCGATAAGACGGCGCCTAGCATGGATACTCCTCGTTGTTGAACGTACGATCTACTGCTTTAAAAAAACAATACCCACCTCTGTGGTGGTGATCGTATTGTAATGGAATTTTATTCTATGGTCAACGAAGGAGGGGTCTACCTAATCGATCGGGTAAAAAAAGAAGACCTTGTGGTCTTCAATATAATTTCTTGGCGGGCCCGACCGGATTCGAACCGGCGATCTTCTCCGTGACAGGGAGACGTGATAGGCCAGCTTCACTACGAGCCCGTATGTAACGCTTATTGGCCTATAAGCTTGTACGATAATATCACCCTTCCCCCTGTTGTACAACCTCTATCGTTCGATTGGTTACGGCATAATGGTCATGCTACAATACCTACATATGCAGTGGGGGCGAAAACAAAAGGGACAAATAGGATTTACGATCGTCGAGCTTCTCATCGTGATTGTTGTTATTGGAATCTTGGCCGCCATTACCATCGTTGCGTTCAACGGTGTCCAGAGCCGCGCCAAAGACAGCGCCGCGCAATCTATGGCCTCGCAGGTAGGTAAGAAGGTGGCCGAGTATGCAGTGATGAACGCTGATACGTACCCGGCGGACAAGGCGTCACTTTTAGCTTCAACTGGTGTGTCCGAAACAGGTGGTACCACCTATGACTATATTGCTTCACCGACACAAAAAGCATTTTGTGTTACCGTAACAAAACAGGGTGTGTCGTATTCGTTTAGCTCTGTGTCGGGCGCGGCGGTAAAGGGCCGGTGTATCGAAAATTTGGCCGTGAACCCCTCAGTAAACAGCACCTTACAGTCGAGCTTCGGCGCCGCTGGGTCGACGTTTGCAACGAACTCTAAAACAATCGCCACCGACCGAGCGCACGAGGGGGCAAACTCTTTGAGGACCGCGATTTCTGGGACGGGGCAGGCAAGTACGATGAGTAAGCCAGTTGCTGGTACGCGAGTAAATGCTGGTGAATATCTGAGCTGGTCGTTTTGGGTCTATTCTACAAAGGCAGGTAGCGCGTTCAATATTGTCGAAGGGTCGAGGGTAAGTGACTCGGTATACCAAAACTCTGTCGAAGCCATCTCAATCCCAGCCAACGCCTGGACGAAGATTTCGCGAACATGGTCACCAGCATTCGATATGAACATTTCCCAAATAGGTTTTTATAACCTACAGGTCGTCAGCGGTGACTTTGTTTGGTTTGACGAATTAACGATTCATAAAAGCGATACGTTATATGGGTATTCGGGCGGAGATAACACTGGGGCGTTTTGGAATGGGGCTGTTAATACGTCCTCATCGGTCAATATTGTTTCGGCGGAATAATTTCATTTTTCACTCAGCACCTCGTGCTATAATCAATCAGTAAAGCGAGAGCATGCATGCCGTTGTAGCTCAGTTGGTAGAGCGGCGCTTTCGTAAAGCGTAGGTCTCCGGTTCGATCCCGGACAACGGCTCCATTTTTATGCTAGTAAACACCATCAAAACCTCATTCAAAGAACTTATCACGAATCGTTATCTAACGGTTCTTGCTGTGGTTACTATCGTTTTGGCCGCTTTATTTGTGGCGTACATCCTTTTGGCTGTCCGTCCGAGTGAATTGCAGCTGGTGACGCACTACACAGCTTACGGCATTACACACTTATACCGTGACCAGTGGTTCTATCTGCTGACCTTCGGTGTCTTTGCGGTCCTTGTAGCATTTTTGCATGTCACTATCGCTATCAAAATGTACATTACAAAAGGCCACCCCCTTGCGATTATGTTCGCCTGGATGGGGATTGGTGTGCTAATCTTCGCCTGGATGATAGCATTTTCGATTATTAACGTGTGGTCACCGGTATAAACCGGTTTTAAGGTAGTAAGTAGTGATTGATCTCGAAATTCCCCTTGGCAAACGAACAAAGGCATACCGCTTTTTTGAGATGGTGCCAGCACTACTCAGTTACGGTGCACTGATTTTATTGATCATCTTGTCGCTGTTGTCGCCGTTTTTGGCGGCTATTTACCTTATGCTCGTCATTGTGACGCTGCTGGTCAAGGCGGTGGGGATTGCCTACCACACGATTAGTGGCCGTAATGCCCTCGAACAAGCCCAAAAAATTAACTGGCGCGAACGCCTGGAAGAACTCGAGACACCGGTTCAGTCGTTTGAGCACCGCGCAAAGACACGCTCCAAAGCCTTCGGCATGCAGACACACGTCGATAACCTGCGTCTCATCAGTGCAGCCACGACGCCGTTTCCTAAACCATCAGAACTTTATAATTTAGTAATAATCGCTGCCTATAATGAGTCATACGAGATCCTCGAACCGACCGTGCAGTCTCTGCTAGCAACAACGTATGACAAATCACGATTGATCATCGCCCTGGCGTACGAAGACCGCGGTGGTCCAGCCATGGAAAAGACAGCCAATCGTCTACAAAAGAAGTTTGCCTCGAAGTTCGTTGATTTCGTCCTCGTCAAACACCCGCGTGACCTGCCAAACGAGGTCGTGGGTAAGGGTGGAAATATTACGTTCGCCGGCAAGCACATGCAGACCTGGTTGGACGAAAAGGGGATTGCGTACAATAACGTCATTGTCACGACCCTTGACTCTGATAACCGTCCACACGCCACCTACTTCGACTACGTGACGTACGAGTTTATCGTCCACGAAGACCGCAAGCACCTAGCATTCCAGCCAATCTCACTGTTTTTGAATAACATCTGGGACGTGCCAGCGCCAATGCGCGTTGTCGCCACCGGTAACTCGTTCTGGAATATTATCAGCTCGATGCGTCCACATGCGCTACGTAATTTCGCCTCGCACTCCCAACCGATGGAAGCATTGGTCGAGATGGACTTTTGGAGCACCCGCACTATCGTCGAAGACGGTCACCAGTACTGGCGCAGCTATTTTTACTTTAACGGTAACTATGACGTCATTCCACTGTTTGTCCCTATCTACCAAGACGCCGTCCTGGACGTTACCTATGTCAAAACCCTGAAGGCGCAGTTCATTCAGCTCCGTCGCTGGGCCTACGGTGCCTCTGACGTGCCGTACGTCGCAACCCGCATATTCAGTCGCAAGCGCAATGTTCCGTTCTTAGCAGGCCTCTCACGGCTGATTATGCTGGTTGATGGACACCTGACACTCGCGACAGTAGCTATCTTGGTTGCCGTTGGCGGCTGGGTGCCGTTATTTATTAATAACCAGGCCTACCACGACGTCGTGGCGCACCAACTACCCGATGTGATTAGCTTCGTGCAACGTATCGCTCTGATTGGACTGTTTATTACCGTGTTCTTGGCCTTTAAGATGCTGCCACCGCGCCCAGAGCGCTACAAGCGCAGCCGCAACATTGGTATGTTACTGCAATGGTTCCTAATGCCCGTTACTGCCATCTGTTATAGCGCCTCGGCCGCACTGTACTCGCAGACCCGCTTGCTATTCGGTCGCTACCTGACAAAGTTTGACGTGACGAATAAAGAGACCTACGCCACGGCTGCCAAAGCCCAGAAGGCAAAAGCCGCGGGCAAATTGTAACCTATTGGCGACGTGTCTGTGGCCTTAGTTGTCACGACTGCGCTATAACGGCAGTGTCGTAAAACAAAGAACCTCCCATCACTGGGAGGTTCTTTCGTTATTAACGAAGGGAGGGTTAGATTGTACGACTACGGACGTCGCGTTTGATCTCTTGCAGCGTCTTGTCGTACTCGAAACCGAGTGAAAAGCGATCAAGCGCCGAAGGAGTCTGGTGTGATTCAATCTGTTGTTTCTTAGCCATGGATACATATTAGCATAATAGGTATGAATTGTCAATGGTACAGGTATTCATGTGAAATACCGTCTGTGGTATATCGTTTATGGTTCGGGGGCTGAGATGGTGGTGGATAAGTTCCAAAAGCTGTGGGGAAACAAAAACCGCCCCTGTTAGGGAGCGGTAATATGATAAATTTGGTGGGTCCTAGAGGATTCGAACCTCTCACCTCCTCAACGTCAATGAGGCGCTCTAGCCAAATGAGCTAAGGACCCATGCCAATGCGCACGATACTTGTAAAGCCTTTTAATGGTACCAGAATAGAGGTCAGGAATCAATAAAAGCGGCGTACATGATATAATAACGGATAGAGTAATGACGAAGCCTCACTAGCTTTCGAACTCCGTCGGAGTGCAGACGTACGTAACGTCTCTCACAAGTAAAAGTCCGGTGGAACCGTCTGGCACTAGCTGGACCCGAGACATACGATATGCAGATTTATACCAATAAACCTCGTTATCGTATGTTTTTTTATTTTCACAAACAATTTTAAAGGAGTACACCCATGAACGACGAACAACTTCACGCAATGCGACACAGCCTGGCGCACATCACGGCTGCAGCGGTCCAACGAATCTGGCCAGAGGCTAAGTTTGGTGTTGGTCCGGTCGTTGAAAACGGCTTTTACTATGACATTGACCTCGGTGAAAAGAAGATCTCGGAGGCAAACTTTGCCAAGATCGAAAAGCAAATGCGTGGCATTATCGAATACGGCGACGCTTTCGAGCGCTTTGAAATGCCAATCGACCAAGCGATCGACTGGGCGCGTCAGAATAACCAACCGTATAAGGAAGAGCTGCTGAATGACTTGAAGCGATCTGGCACAACAATCGCGAAGGATCTTGATGTTAGCGAACTCGGGCTGGCGACAGACGGGGAATCGGCTATCGAAAACGTCTCATTCTACAAGAATGGTAACTTTGTTGACCTTTGTCGTGGTCCTCACGTTGAAAACACTAAAGATGTCGGCGCCTTTAAATTACTGCGCGTTGCCGGAGCGTACTGGCGCGGCAAAGACACCAATCCACAGATGCAACGCCTGTATGGTGTGGCCTTTGCAACTCGGGAAGAACTTGATCAACACCTAGAGCGCCTTGAACAGGCTAAGCTTCGTGACCACCGTAAACTTGGTAAAGAACTTGATTTGTACACGATTTCTAACTTGGTTGGTCCAGGCCTGCCTTTGTTTACCCCTCGTGGCACGGTACTACGTGACATTATGAGCGGGTATTCAAACCAACTGCGTCAAAGTTTCGGGTTTGAAAAAGTCTTTACGCCGCATATTACTAAGAAGGATCTCTATGAGACATCTGGGCACTGGGCGAAGTTTGGTGACGAACTATTCCTGGTTACCAGCCAAGAAACCAGCGATAACTTTGCGCTGAAGCCGATGAACTGTCCGCACCACACACAGATTTACGCCTCGCAGCCACGCAGTTACAAGGATATGCCGATTCGCTACCTTGAAACAACGACTGATTACCGCGATGAAAAGACCGGTGAACTTGGTGGGTTAAACCGTGTGCGCGCCTTAACGCAGGACGACAGTCACGTTTTTGCCCGACCAGATCAGATCGAGCAAGAGATTAATAACTTGTTGGCGAGTGCTCGTGAACTCTACTCGACAATCGATATGAAGTTGCGCGTTCGTTTGTCATACCGCGATGAAGGTGAGGGTTACCTGGGTGACGTGGCGCTATGGGAATCTGCTCAGTCGCAACTAAAAGCGGCCGTTATTGCGAACGAACTTGAATTCTACGAACAAGACGGCGAAGCGGCCTTTTACGGTCCAAAGATCGACTTTATGGCAACCGATGCAATTGGGCGCGAACACCAAGTCGCGACGGTTCAGCTGGACTTTGTCCAACCTGGTCGTTTTGGCCTGACTTACACCGATCAAGACGGTACTGCGCAAACACCAGTGATGATTCACTGTGCGCTCCTTGGCTCGATCGAACGATTCCTGAGTGTCTTTATCGAACATACCGGCGGCTGGTTCCCATTCTGGGCGGCACCCGAACAGATTCGCATTTTGACGATCAACGACACAGTCTTAGACTACGTCGGTGAAATTAAAGACGTATTAAATGGCGTCGTACTGATGACTCCTTTGAAATATAACGAACTACGTGTCCATGTCGACGACCGCAATGAGTCGCTTGGTAAGAAAATCCGTGAAGCGACGATGTGGAAGATTCCGGCGCAGCTGATTGTTGGACAGCAAGACAAGGATAACCGTGAAGTCAGTGTGCGAACACAGGCTGGCGAAGAGAAGGTATCACTCGATAACCTCGCCGAGTACCTACGCGGTCTATAAGCGGTATGGTTGTGTCTGATTCATCGCCAAAAAATGAATTTCGCCGTAAGGTTGAATTGTTGATGGCCCAGGTCCCGAAGGGAAAGGTCACGACCTACGGTGACTTGGCTGCTTTAGCTGGTCATCCATATGCCGCCCGCGTTGTCGGTGGAATGGCGCATCACGGCGACATGGAGCTACCATGGCATCGGTTAGTGAATCGTTTCGGTGGCCTCGCGAGTGGCTACTATGGTGGACGTGAGGTTCAAGCCGAGCATTTACTAGCTGAAGGCATCACCTGTACAGATTTTATTGTTGATGAGTTTAAGGAGATACGATGGCAACCACTCCCATAGATGTAGAAGATAGTATTCGCAGCGATCCGTATGACCAGCCGTTGATTGTTATTGCAGGCCCCACGGCTAGTGGCAAGTCTGGCGTTGCGATTGAGGTTGCCGAGCAGTACGGCGGTGAGATTATTGCAGCCGATTCGCGCACAATATTTACCGGTATGGATATTGGCACAGCTAAACCAAGCAAACAAGATCAAGCCCGCGCAGTGCACTGGGGGCTCGATCTTGTGTTACCCAGTGAACCGTTTTCGGCGGCGGATTTCAAGGCTTACGCGGTCCAGAAGATAGTCGAAATCCGCGCACGGGGACACTTACCAATACTCGTTGGTGGTACTGGGTTGTATGTCGACGCGGTGGTCTTTGACTATGAATTTGGGCCGGCTGCCGACCCTGAAAGACGGACTCAGCTAGAAGAAATGTCGCTGGAACAACTGCATACTTATTGTATTCAACACAACATTACGCTACCGGAAAATGACAAAAACAAGCGCTATGTCATCCGAGCGATTGAACTAAAAAGCACAAGCGCAAAGAGGTTACACCAGCCAATTAATAATTGCATCATTGTTGGAATTGCAACAGATAGAGACGTGCTTCGAAAACGCATCGCCCTACGAGCTGAACAATTATTTGACGATGGAGTCGTCGATGAGGCAAAGAGATTGGGCGATATGTATGGCTGGGAATCCGAGGCAATGACAGGCAATATTTACCGTCTGGCACACGCCTATGTCGATGGTCTCATTACAGAAGACGAACTCAAGTACCGAAATCAAAATGCCGATTGGCAACTAGCTAAACGTCAGCTGACGTGGTTGAAACGAAACCAGTTCATCGAGTGGCTGCCGCTTGAACACGTCAAAAATTACATCGCTCGCCGCCTCGCTTAGTAGGGGTAAGCATGCTATGATAGAACACGAAAGTTATACGAGGGGAAAAGCGTAAATAATTATGATTGATGCACTGTTCGGATCGAAAACGCGGGTAAAACTGCTGCACCTATTCTTGAACCATCCTGGACAATCTTTTTATGTCCGCGAGATCACTCGTCTTATTGATGAACAAATCAACTCTGTGCGCCGCGAACTGGCTAACATGCTTGAAGTTGGGGTGATTACCAGCGATAGCGCTGACAACAAGCTGTACTATCAAGTAAATCAGCGCTACGACTACTACACGGCACTACGGGCAATCTTTGCCAACGAGCCGATCAATACCAGCAAGCCACCGGCGACGACTGACGACAGTATTAACGAGCAGTATCTGAGCGCTATCTCGGGTATCTCAGCGCTACGCCTAGCTATCCTATCTGGGGTCCTAGTGAAGGGATCGACAAGCTCGGTTGATGTCTTGTTGGTTGGAACGCTTTCAGCTGCCAAGGTTAAGGCCGCGATGGCGGTGATCGAGAAGCTCGAAGGCCGAGAGTTGAACTACAGCGTGCTTCCGTACGAAGAGTTCTACTATCGTTTAAGTGTTCGTGATAAATTTATAACTGAAATCCTGGCGTCCAAGCATAACATTGCTATCGACAAAGATAATGTCCTGAGTCAGAAATAATACCGAATAGGGGAGAAGAATATGTTTGAAGTTGAATATAAGGGTGCAAATACAGTCGTCATCTCGACAAAAAAATCGACAATGGTGACCGATCCAAAGCTATCACTGGTTGGTTTGAAGGACCTCTCGATTAAAGATGTTATCGAACTTGCGACTGAAGCGCGTTTTTCACTCGATAATGATACTGTCCGTTTGAAAATCGAAGGTCCTGGTGAATACGGTGTTGGCGAGTTCGATATTAAGGGGATTGCTGCACAACGTCACCTTGATAGCGAATCAGATCCACTGCGTTCGACAATGTACCGCGTTGAAGTCAGCGACATCCGCGTTGCGATCATCGGCAACATCTACGAAAAGCTGAGCGACACACAACTCGAAGAGCTTGGTCTTATTGATGTGTTGATTATTCCTGTTGGTGGCAACGGCTACACGCTTGATGCAACTGGCGCTGCAAACCTGACTCGTAAAATCGATCCAAAGGTCGTAATACCTGTTCACTTCGCTGAAGCTGACCTGAAATATGAAGTTCCTCAAGAATCGCTTGATGTTTTTGTTAAAGAACTCGGCGCACCTGTTGAAGAGATGTCAAAGTACAAGCTGAAGCAATCAGCATTACTCCCTGCGGCACTGACAATTGTCCATCTGACTCGCGGCTAATACCCGCCGAGTCAGCGGCCCACAAAAAAACTCCCTTGCCGGGGAGTTTTTTTGATTCATTGCTGAATGAGTGGGTGACTAGACAGTCGCGCCAGTTTTAGGAAGGATTCCTTTTTTCTTGAGTGTTCGGATAGCTTGTGTTGAAAGAACCATAGTGATTTTTTCGCCTTCAAACATGAAAGTCTTCTTTTGGAGGTTAGGCTTGAAAACGCGGTTAGTACGACGCAAAGAGAAGCTGACGTTGTTTCCGAATTGCTTTCCTTTACCTGTGAGTTCGCATCGTGCTACCATGATCTGTTTTCCTTATTTCCTTTAGTATCTTCCAAGTCATCTTGGACAATGTTACTCATTTTAACTCTTTTCACCCCAAGAGTCAAGCTGTTATAATGAACAGCAATGGAAATAATCATATACATACTGATCACTATCGTCACCATCTTGCTATCGATGACGCTGCACGAAGCGATGCACGCCTTTACGAGCTACTGGCTAGGGGACGACACGGCCAAGCTGCAGGGTCGACTGACGCTGAACCCGCTTAAACATATCGATCCGTTTTTGACGATTATTCTGCCAATCGGGTTACTGTTGATCGGCGCACCCGTCTTCGGTGGTGCCAAGCCTGTTCCGTTTAACCCCGATAGGGTCAGGGGTGGGGACTGGGGTGCTGCGTTGGTTGCGGTGAGCGGTCCACTGACAAACTTCTTCCTAGCGTTTGTGACGTTTGGTATCTGGGCGATTATCGGCGCACCGATGTCTGGTCTGGCTGCGCAGATCTTGATTACATCGTATTCGGTTAACCTCGGGTTCTTTATTTTCAATATGATTCCGTTCCCACCACTTGATGGCTCGCGCGTTCTGTATGCGCTGGCGCCAGAGTTTGTTCGCTCTGGTATGCGCATGATTGAACAGTTTGGTGTCTTCTTTGTCTTTGCTCTGATCTTGGTTGCCAGTGGTCCAATCGGCCAATTTATGTTGGGGGCAATCAACTTCTTCGTTGAGGTTTTTGCCAACATCTTCAGAGTCTAGTTCAGCATAAGTGGTATAATAAGAGGTACCCAGGGGGCTCAGAAGCCTAGGTGTATATGATTTTCCGATATCATATGATCGGGAGATTAATATTGTCCGTTTCTGTGGAAATGGATTGAGATTTCCCACCTTGCACATACGCGGGGAATATCATAACACCTATGTTTTTCCCCTGGGTACCTTGAATCTTATATAAATAAACTCACCGTGATGTGGGTTTTTTGTTTGGATTTTGCATGTGCTACAATAAACGTGAACGGAATAAAAACAAACATGAAACAACGTTTATCTGTACGAGCAATTATCAACGACGGTGGCAAAGCGTTGGTCCTACGACGAGCCAATGGGCGCCCAACAATCTTAAATAGATATGAACTCCCTGGTGGCAAGCTGGCCTACAATGAACAGCCCGAGGATGCACTACGACGGTACCTACATGATGACGCAGGCGTGCATATCCAATCAACGCAGCTGTTTGACGCAGTGACGTATATCGACCACGATGACCGCGGCATTCAGTACGGAGTTATTGTCTACTTGGTGACGCCGGTAAGCGATGGTCGGCCGATAAAACTGAACGGAAATTATAATAAGTACCAATGGCATTCGATGTCGGATTTTCAACAACTTGAGTTGACCGATTTAACGCAGCTATTGCTGGGTATCATTCAGCAGGCCGAGATAACAGATAAGACATTCAAAACAGTTAAGCTTTCCGGTGCAAAAAATACAGCACATAATGCGGTAACTATTTTTACCGATGGGGGATCACGCGGTAACCCTGGGCCATCAGCAGCCGGATTCATCATCATAGATCCACAGCAACAGGTGATGGCGCAGGGCGGCGAATATATCGGCATTACGACCAATAATCAGGCCGAATATCACGGCGTTCGGCTGGGTCTTGAGAAGGCGATCGAGCTCAAGATTAAGCGCGTCGACTTTAAAATTGATAGCATGTTGGTGGTGAATCAAATGAAGGGCATTTATAAGATTAAAAACCGTGAGTTATGGCCAATTCATGAGCGCATCCGCGAACTGATGACAGCGTTTGAAAAAGTGACATTCACCCATGTGCGCCGCGAGTTCAACCAGCTGGCTGATGGCATGGTGAATAAGACGCTTGATGAGCACGACCAGCGAAAAGCTGTCACGAGTAGTGTATAATACCCTTTGGACAGTTCGCTAGACGACCGCTTGCCCTTAAAAGTAAGAGGAAAGTCCGGGCAGCATAGAATAATGACAGTTGTTAACGGCAACCGCGGGCAACCGTAGGGAAAGTGCCACAGAAACAAAACCGCCTACGCAAGTAGGTAAGGGTGAAATGAGTGGGGTAAGAGCCCACAGCGTCATATGGTGACATATGGAGAAGGTAAACCCTGTCTGCTGCAAGGAGATCGGCATAAAGAGCTATTCGTTCGTCGGTCGCTACCCGCTTGATCGTGCAAGCAATTGTACGGCTAGATAGATGGTCGTCCCAGACAAAACCCGGCTTACAGGCGGACTGCCCAATTAAAATAACACCCATCGGGTGTTATTTTAATTGTGAGGACTCATTCTGCTTAACAAAAAACCACCCTTTTGGGTGGCTTCTTGTTTCCTCAGCGTTGAACTGTTAAATAGTAGAGACTATTTAACGCTTTTAACGATTGCGGTGAATGCAGCTGGTTCACTAACAGCGAGTTCTGAAAGGATCTTGCGGTCAAGTTCAATTTTCGCAGCTTTGAGGCCAGCGATGAATTTTCCGTAAGTTGTTCCTTCAGCTCGGGCTGCAGCGTTGATACGTGTGATCCAAAGTCCACGGAGATCGCGCTTTTTATTGCGGCGGTCGCGGTATGAGTACTCGAGTGCACGTGTTACGGCTTGCTTGGCAAGACGGAAGCTACGTGTACGGTTGTGCTGCATACCTTTAGCGGCTTTGAGAATCTTTTTGTGTCGTGCGCGTGCTGTGACGCCTCTTTTTACTCGCATAATTAAATCCCTAGTGCTCGTTTAATATTTCGGGCTGTGTGACCAGTCACGAGAGCAGTCGTGTTGATCCTTCGTTTGCGGCTCTTACTCTTCTTTGCAAGAAGGTGAGCGCCAAATGCACGGCGGCGAGTCAATTTACCAGTACTGGTAATCTTGATGCGCTTGGCTGTACCTTTGTGTGTCTTCATCTTTGGCATTATTGTTTACTCCTTATTACAACGCTGAGGTTGCGTCCAGCCATTTGTGGCTCATGCTCGAGAATTGCGTCATTTTCCAAAAGGAGGGCAATTCGTTTCACCATCTCATATCCTAGTTCGCGGTGGGCGTTTTCACGTCCGCGGAAAAAGATTTGTAGGCGAACCTTGTGTCCTTCTGCCAAGAACTCACGCACTTTTCGAAGTTTGATCTCGAGGTCGCCCTGTCCGATCTTCATGCCGAATCGCATTTGCTTGAGTTCACCCTGCTTGTTGCTGCGGCGGTTTTTCTGCGCCTCTTTCATCTTCGAGTACTGGTATTTACCCCAGTCCACGATTTTGACAACAGGAGGGGAAGCATTTGGAGAAATCTCAACCAAGTCTAGTCCAGCTTCTTCGGCCATCTTAAGTGCTTCTGTGCGACTCAAAATACCCAGTTGTTCACCGGCAGGTCCGATAACGCGCAGTTCTTCTGATCGAATAGCGCCGTTAATGCGAGTTGACTGATTGATAAATACTCCTTTATTCCGTTTGTTATCTGAGCTGCAATTCTTTTGCGTGTTACTCAGCAACTATTCTACCAAATTAACCAAGGTAACACAAGGGGTGAGCTTAGCCGCTGCCTGGCGGTGCGATGCGGTACTGCAATGCCTCGGCGATATGGGCAGTTTCGATGGCGCTACTACCCGCTAAGTCCGCGATGGTTCGAGCGACTTTGATGACCTTGAAATAGCTCCGAGCGGTCAAGTCGAGACGTTTTGAGGCGGTCAGTAGCAGTGCCTGTGCGGCGGGTGCGAGGGCGGCATGCTTTTTGATGTCATTCGAGGTAAGTGATGCGTTGTATATTTTGCTACTTTTATAGCGACCGTGCTGGATGTGCCGTGCACTAATTATGTATTCAAACACTTTAGCCTGTTGCTTTTTATGCAACGGATTTTGTGAAAGTAATCTCTTGTGATCGACCTTTGTGACGTTCAAAACCAGGTCAATTCGGTCTAAAAGTGGCCCCGATAATCGCTTTTGATAGGCCATTATTTGGGACGAGGAACACTGACATTCTTTGTCTAAATCACCGTAATAGCCACAGGGGCATGGGTTCATCGTCGCAATCATCATGAAGTCTGCGGGGTAGGTGATGCGTCCATGTGAGCGCGCAATCGAAATAGCACGGTCTTCGAGTGGTTGGCGTAGGGCTTCGAGTGTTGCACGTGGGTATTCGGGCAATTCGTCGAGAAACAAGACGCCAAGGTGCGCCAAACTAATCTCTCCGGGACGTGGTTTGGCGCCTCCGCCGATCATGGCGATAGAACTCGTTGTGTGATGTGGTGCGCGGAAGGGGCGCGTGAGCACGACCTTCTCGAGTTCACCGGCAATGCTATGGATTTTGGTGACGGCGAGGCACTCATCACGCGAAAGTGGCGGAAGGAGGCCAACGAGGGATTTGGCGAGCATTGTCTTGCCCGCCCCCGGTGGACCGCACAGTAGTAGGTTATGTCGTCCGGCTGCGGCGATGGTGAGCGCCCGCTTGGCTTGGTCCTGACCTTGTACGTCATCGATGGTGAGTGGTGATATGGGCGCGATCGGTGTTATTTCGGGGGTTGCGGCGGCAATCGGCGATTCTTTTTTCAGATGCAAGAACAGCTGCTTGAGTGTCGTCACCCCAATGATTTCGATATCTTCGATCAGTGAAGCCTGTGAACTATTTGATAGTGGGATAAACACCTGGCGATATCCTGCCGCACGTGCCGCCTCGACGATCGTAATAACCCCTCTGATAGGGCGCAGCTCACCGCTCAGGGATAGTTCGCCGGCAAAGACAGCTCCGCCGATCTCTTGTTGGCGAAGTTGCCCGCTGGCCACGAGGACGGATAGTGCAATCGGGAGATCGAAATGCGCGCCGTCCTTTGGGAGCTCGGCTGGAGCCAGGTTAATAACGAGTTTACGGGCGGGGAAGTCGAGGAGTGAGTTGGTGATGGCACTCCGCACGCGTTCTCTGGCTTCCTCGACGGCTTTATTACCCATGCCGACGATATGCATGGCCGGAAGGCCTTGTTTTAGGTCGGCTTCTACCTCGACGAGTGCGCCGTCAAAGCCAATCAGTGCAACCGTGGTGATGTGAGCTATCATATTCTCAGCTTACTCTCAGGTAATCTAGTAAATCAAGGCTAAAAGTGCTATAGTTAAGAATATCGTGGGGCTGATATAGCTTCGACGAGAGGACATTAACAGGTTATTTTGCAAGTCGTACGCACACGTTAGTGCAAATTTTTAAATGCAAACGCATCTACATTTGTAAAAGAAAAGGCTTCACAACTCGAGGCAGCATTTGCTGCAGCGTGGCGTGCTCCTTCTTTTGCGCCAGCCCTAGTTTAATTACCAGAGCCATCGATTCTTCCCGAGGTAGCATAGAGGGAGACGGTGTTATATATATGCTTCTTACCCTCTGACCGGGCAGCTGCGGTCGTAGGGGACAGCTTACAGCGTGACAAGTGAGTCGTTTATGTCTGGATCTCAGACTCACAAGTCGTTAAAAGTTAATTCAGACTAAACTTGTAGACGAATAGCAGGTTACCTTTCGGACCCGGGGGCAGTACCCGGCAGCTCCACCACGAAATGATCATAATAAAACCGCCCTCATCACGGGGGCGGTTTTTTGTATAGCAAAAGGGATAGGTATAGGGGAAAAGAAAGAAGCATTCGGTCAGAATGCTTCTAAATTTTAATGACCGCCTGCGAGGAACGGTCATTAAGTGGAGTTTTTTTAATAGCTTTTTGTTTTTGGCCCTGAACTCAACTTGTATAAGTTTTTTATTCAGTGCTACCCCTATAATAGTGTTTGAAAGCGCTTGTGTCAATAACTTTATCGGAGATTATTTGCGTAATAAATACCACGTATTCTGGCCCAAAATACCCCTAGTGTCTGAACACGAGGGTGAACCACTAGATATCACTATCTGAATCGGGCTTATAGGGGAGGGTGTGGTGATGTGAAGCTCGTGACAAACTCGACAAGCTAGCGAAACTAGTTTATTTTTTCGATGAAAGCCTGTGTATAACGCTCCAACTATAGGCGATTGTGTATTGGCATGTGTGCATGCCTGCGGAATTGGTCCTGCGATCGCACGGCGGCCAGCTTGCGTTATGCGTTTGCTTGGTTGTCTACGCTGCCTGGTAACTGCCCGAGAGGCTGGGGCATAACTTGGCGATAGGACGAGTATGGTTTTTTTGGCGCCGTGACCAGTCACTGGCCGGTCGTGTCGGCCAGCCGCGCATGATGACGCGGTGGAGCGATTGCTGTGCCGCCGCGAAAGAACCTAATGGTAATGTTTTACATGCGCGGTAGGCTCGCTGGGCCGTGGCTGGTTGGTCGCAGACTTTGGGTAGAAGGCGTAAGGAAAAAGGGAATGCCTTTGTGGTGAAATGGGCTGATTATTGGGCAGAGAACGGTTCATCGGTACTATCTCAGTGCGCGACACACTTTAACCATACACATACCAACAACGATGTATTCACGACATCATACCGTGTTTAACAGGGGCTGAAGTCGACTGTGCGTGGCATTGATGTATTTTCTACGTGTAGTATCATTGTCTATGGTATTGACGAAACGTCGTGCTTATGCTAGATTAAGAACAAGCTTTTACAAACACAAACAAAAGCGTTCAACCAAAAAAGCACATTAACAATTCAAACGACACGACCACACTGAGACACGAACGCTGTTCGTAATCCTTGCACTACCGTGAAGGAAACTCAGAGACTTTTTTGACGGAAAGTCGGTAACGTTAGTATCAAAGGATAAAGAAGATCATTGGTTTTTTCTTGAAAAAGAGAGGACTCGCACCTTCCGTACTGTTAGTAGTACACACATTGATTCTCTTTATACTTGCCAGCGTTGCCGATGCTCCGCCAAAAGCGTTAGATCACCAGTACCGATACATCTAGTTAAACCTTGCTTCAATCCGGAAGTAGCGCCACTACTAGATGTATCGTGGAAAACGATCTTACGAGCATGACAGATGCCCCCGATATTTCGGGAGCGGTCAGAATCGTCCATAGCGATGCACCGTTCTTTGTTCACACGCCCTTTTATTATTACTGCGGCGTTTGCTGATTCATTGAACATTAAGGTGTATCGCTTGGGCACCCTGTTTCAAAACTCTTATGCATCACGTATAGTAACAGTCACAATGTTACAAAGAGTTATCGCAATTATTACCTTTTTAAGCTTTGGCCTACTTGGCTTTATGCTTATCACGACCACCCCTGCATCGGCAGGGCCTTTCGGACTTCTTTTGATTTTTATTTCAGCTTATCTGACCAGTCTTGGTTTGGTGAGCTTTTTTTTGTATGGTGCGAGCCGCTTGATCGTCTATACGACATCAGGGTTTGCGCTGCGGCGTCCTGCGCAGCCGATGCCTTTTCGGCGGGCCTATTACTACTCGACAGTCTTAGCGGCGGCACCGGTGATGCTGATCGGGCTACAGTCGGTTGGGACTATCGGTATCTATGAGTTTGCGCTGGTGATTATTTTTGAAGTTATTGGCTGTGTCTATATTACAAAAAGAATTTATTAATGATGACAATTTGACCATAGCCATTATGCTATAATGACAGATATGCAGCCGGAGAACTCACCGGGCCAAAACGGCCCAGAACACGTACCACAACCCAACACCGCAAACGGTGAACGTATTCCCGTTCTTCCAACTCCTGAAACCGGACCGCTCGATGGCGGCGAACGATTCGAACAACACGCCGAAGCTCGCGCTGCGGTCGCCGACGCCGCTGGCGCCATGAGCGCACCAATCCAGCCAGTTGTACCACCTGTTGCAATTCCAACAACACCTGTTATTACCTCTGTTAATACCGGTCCAGCCGTGGCTGGTGACGAAGATGTAATTGAAAAAGAATGGGTCGACAAAGCCAAGAAAATTATCGACGAAACAAAGGATGATCCGTACGCACGCACCAATCGTGTCAACGAACTCCAAAGCGATTATCTACACAAACGCTATAACAAGGATCTTGGCGCTAGCGACTAAGCTAGTTCTGAGGAAGGGGAATACGAAGTGGTAGGGTTTATCATCACATTGCTGGTCATCGCCGCCGTAGTTGCGGGAATTCTTTACTTTGTCTTTCATCAGTATCGCCGCGTGCTACGCGAAGCTAAAAATTATGAACGTGGCCTCAAGATGGTCCCACTGTATATTCACATTCCACCAGTCAGTGACGACCTTGAAGGTAATGGCCGCGACGAACGCGACCTGACGGAAGAAGTACTTTCGCAGGCCCAGGTGATGTACAACATTATCGCCAGCACTGCGACAAAGGGATTCAAGAGTCGCATCTACGGACAGCGGCATGTTTCGTTTGAGATCGTTGCCCACGAAGGGCTGGTCCATTATTACGTTGTCGTTCCAGTCGTGATGGTCGACGTCATTACACAGGCAGTCGCAGCGGCGTACCCATCGGCTCGCCTCGAAGAAGTATCCGAGCGCAATATCTTTAACCCAGCCGGAAAGATGAGCGGCACAATTGGTGGTGAGTTTACATTGAAGAAAAATTATGCCCACCCAATTGCCACGTTCCAGGAATCAAAGCGCGACGCAGCCAGGGCGATGCTAAATGCTTTGTCGGCAGCGGGCAAAGAGGACGGAATTGGTATTCAGATTTTAATTCGTCCAGCCTTTGTTGGTTGGAACAAGAATGCCGTGGGCGTCGCAGAAGGAATTAAGAAGAATAAAGGTTCAAAATCTGGTCTTGCTAGTGTCGGTGGAATTAGCGGGATGATGGAAGCGCTTTGGAAACCGCCTGAAACAAGCGACAAGAAGCCTGAAGACAAGCAACTCAGCTCGCTTGAACAAGGTCTCGTCGATGCAATCGAGGACAAGACACGCTACCCTGGCTATGAAACATTGATTCGGGTTGTGACCTCATCCAATACAGCCGGTAAATCGCAGGCGATGCTCAATAGCGTCGTGTCGGCCTTTTCACTGTTTGATTCAACTTCGAATAATGGCTTTAAGTTTAGCGTCAGCAAAAACATTGAAGAATTTGTCACCGCCTATATTTTCCGCTTCTTCCCACCCGAAGTGAACACGAACATCTTGAATACTGTTGAGCTTGCGACAATCTTCCACTTGCCCAACCAAAATTCAATCCCAACTTCACAGGTGACGCGTCAAATGGATAAGCAAGTTGATGGACCGACGCAGCTGATGGATGAAGGCTTCCTTCTAGGAACAAACGAATTCCGTGGTATGAAAAAGCCAATTCGCTTGTCGACGAATGACCGCCGCCGCCACACCTATATTATTGGGCAGACTGGAACGGGTAAGTCAAAGCTCCTCGAGAACCTTGCGTTCCAAGACATGATGGACGGCAAGGGCTTTGCCTTTATTGATCCGCACGGTGACTCAGCCGAAGAACTCCTCGGTATGGTGCCGAAAGAGCGTGTCGAAGACGTGATTTACTTTAGCCCCGGCGACATGGAAATGCCGATCGGACTAAACCTGTTTGAATTCGACAACCCTGACCAACAAGACTTCTTGATTCAGGAATCGATCTCGATGATTTACAAACTATATGACCCAGGGCACACCGGTATTGTTGGTCCGCGCTTTGAATCATGGTTCCGTAACGCCGCGTTAACAGTCATGAGCGACCCATCTGGATCATCATTCCTGGATGTCCAGCAGGTGTTTATTGACCAGGCCTTTGCTGATGAAAAGATCAAGCACGTGACGAACCGCATGGTGCTGGACTTCTGGAATAAAGAGATGGCGCAGACAAGTGAAGCCTCGAAGGGTGAGATGCTTGGATGGTTCGCCAGTAAGTTCGGTGCCTTCCTGGGTAACGAAATGATGCGCAACATTATTGGACGCACCGAGAGTGGCTTTAATCTGCGCGAGATTATGGACAACAAAAAGATTCTGTTGGTAAACCTTTCAAAGGGAAAAACGGGTGAGTTGAACTCGCAGCTGCTAGGAATGATCTTCGTGATGAAGTTCCAGGCCGCCGCGATGGGCCGCGCCGATATCCCTGAAAGTGAACGCGTCGACTTCGCCCTGTACGTTGATGAGTTCCAGAACTTTGCGACTGATAGCTTCGAGAACATCCTCTCCGAAGCCCGTAAGTACCGCCTCAGTCTGGTCCTTGCAAACCAGTTTATGACACAGCTAACTGATAAGATCCGTGAAGCAATTATCGGTAACATTGGGACCGTCATTAGTGGTCGCATCGGTATTACTGACGCCGAATTACTGGTGAAGAAATTTAGCCCAACCTTTGACGCCGAAGACCTGACGCGTCTGCCGAACTTTAAGACAATTGCCTCAGTCATGATTAACAACGTCCCGTCAGCATCATTTAGCATGTCGTTATTGCCGCCCATGGGGCAATCGAACCCGCAACTACGTGATGCGCTCAAGAAGCTATCGGCCGCCAAGTACGGTAAGCCTCGTGCTGAAGCGGAGCGCGAGATCTTCGCTCGCCTTGGAGCGGGGGACGCGGCCAAGAAAGCCAAGATGGATCTGCTCAAGAAAACACAACAAGACCGCATGGCTGCCTTGCAAAGCGCTCAGGCACAAGCAAATCCTGGGGGTCCACGCCCAGCAGCAGCGCCAACTGGTGCGCCCGCGGCTGGTGGTTCATCGTTCCTTGACGAATGGCTTGCCAAGCGTCAGCAGATTAGCGCAACGAGCCCAGCACCTAGTGCCAACGCTAATCCTGCCTTCGGGCCAACCGTTCCAGCAGCTTCACCGTTCCAGCCAAATCAACCAGCACAGTCAAGCGGTACTGCCGCGCCTAACCCATTCTTAGCGCCTCCACAGCAGCCGCAGCGACCAACTCAGCCATATAAGCCACAACCGGTATCGCAGCCAGCAGCGCAGCCTCAGCGTGCCCCAGCACCCAAGCCTCAGCCTGCTACGCCGGCGCCAAAACCACCTGTTGTCTTAAACAAGCTTCACGTCCGTGAGTCGGGCCAGAACGGCGACGACGAAGTGCACATCAAGCTTCGTTAGTAGCGTACTACTCTGTAATAAAATAACCCGCTCAGTATCGAGCGGGTTATTTTATTAAGAACTGTGTGGGTTACTTTTTACCGGTTGCAAGGACACGGAAGTAGTCGTAGACGACGCCGATAACCCAGCCAACGATAAAGGCGGCGATAGTTTCAAAGCCAGAGAGGACGTAGCCTAGGTTCTTGGCAAGTAAGTACACTGCCAGTACGGCAAAGAAGGCGACAACGGCACCAGAAAGGATGGCATTGGGTCGTGCGATGGTGTTACCGACTACTTCACTCGTCTTTTCGATAACGGGTGTATGGATAAGTTTGCTAAAAGCGCGTTCAGGGGCGGGGAGCTCGGCTTGAACGTGTTTGATTGTTCGTTCGAAGCTGGCTTTCTTGTCTTTCTTGCTAATCCCGCCGCGGCGTCGCGGTGCAGGGCTTTGCTTTGACCTATGTGCTTTTTCTGCGTCACTTTTTTCGACACTGACGGCTGCTTCGAGGGCTTCGGCGCGGGCTTGTTCGGCTTTCTTTTCGCCGCTTTCGGGTGTTTTGTTATCGCGTTCAGCGTTATTTTTTAGCTTGTCGTCGAGAGCCTCGTATAGCTCGGCGGCATTTTTTGGTGTTTCGACGTTATTTTCTGGAGTTGTTGGTTGTTGTTCAGGGTTACTCATAATATTGTACTTTCCTTAAATTGTTCCACTGTTAAGATCGCGGCGAATCAGGCGGACTTCTTTACCGAGTTGTTTTGATCGCAGGTAGAAGTAGGTGACGACTGACAGGACAATGCCGGCGAAGATCATATTTTCGCGTGGGCCGGTGCGAGGTAGCTCGGTCACGATCTGCTCAACCACTTTTGGCGGCGCACAGGTGACGGGGACAATCACGCCAACGTCACCGAAGACGTTATTCATGACACAGTTGTATGAGTCTGGATCGCTCTGGCCTTTTGGCGTTGAAGGGATGGTTGCCAGTAGTTGAACGGCAAAGGTGCGGCTCTGTTTTTCACCTGGCTTTAAGTTAACTTCTGGCCATGACAAGACTTGCTTGTTTTGGTCGAAGCTTCCGCCACCCTCATCGATAAGTGTTGAATATTCGAGGACGTCAGTTAGGTTGTCTTCCATCTTTGTGACCTTGGCGGTGCCGCCCTTGTTTTCGATGGTCAGTGTGTAGGTGAGCTTGTCGCTTTCGCGAGCTGCGATGCTACTTGCGGCAACGTTGCCCTGCGAGATGTTGACCGCACTTTTTGAAAGGATGACATTGGCTGGCTGTGCGACAACAACCGGTGGGGGTGTCGGAGTGGGGGTAGGTGTTGGTGTAGGAGTCGGAGTAGGTTTTGGGGTCGGTGTAGGCGTAGGCGTCGGGGTTGGAGTAGGCTTCGGTGTCGGAGCGGGTGGAGGGGTTGGAACTGGTGGAACGATGTCTGTTACCAAGTTGCCACAGGCTTGCATGATGGCAAACCAGCCAACACGAGCTGAATAGCCGGTCCAGCCATAAATTTTTGCGTTTGTACCGTTAGAAAGGGCTAGTGGGCGGCTGTAGACCGTCGTCACGGGCTGATAAGAGCTGTTTAAGATTGTGGTTGCTTGTTCGCCCTGTGCGGCGCTGTACATTGGCGTGTAACCCCATGATCGTTTGACGCTGCCGGTCGTGAACGAACCGAATGTTGAGCTGGCAATTTCGGCGCGGCTGATACCCATGTAGTCCATGATGGCGCGGAGGTTTTTAGTGTTGGCATCGTATGGTGCGAGGAAGTTATTGATCGATCGATTCGACCCAATACCAAGCCCACCAGCAACCATGTCATTCGAGCTCGAAGCATTGGCTGATTCTGGCGGCTGAAACACGACCAAGCTTTGCACGACGAGTGCGAGTGCGACAAAGATAAGGCCGAGTCGACGGGTCGCTTGTTCGCCTTTTAAGCGTTTGGCATAAAAGCCAAGTTGCCCGACCAAAGCGGGGCTAAAAGATAAGTTCGATACGATTTTTCTAAACATGTTTTTGTGTCTCGATTTTGGTCTTTTGTGTTATTTTAATGCGACCTCTTGTGTTCAGATTAGCATAAGAATTGTGTTCAGTGCAATACCCTTCTACATATAATGTAAGACACTTGAGTGAACACAACTTTTCCGGTATAATAGCCGTAGTCAAACGACCAGAAAAGGCCGGAATTAGGGAATAGAGGGTATTTAATCGTGGCTCAGCAAAAAACAGATAAATCATATGACGGTTCACAAATTCAAGTACTTGAAGGACTTGAACCAGTCCGCAAGCGTCCTGGTATGTACATCGGAAGCACTGGCTTCGACGGTGTGCACCATCTTATTAAAGAAATTGCCGATAACTCAATCGACGAAGCAATCGCAGGATATGCGACAAAAGTCGAAGTGGTTATCCTTGCCGATGGCGGTATGCGCATTTCCGATGACGGACGTGGTATTCCAATCGACAAGCATCCAAAAACTGGGCTAAGCAGCCTCGAGACGGTCTTAACTGTTTTGCACGCCGGTGGTAAATTCGGTGGCGGCGGTTACAAAGTCTCATCCGGACTTCACGGAGTTGGTTCGAGTGTGGTGAACGCCCTCTCGACAACATTGATTGCAGAAGTAGTGAAAGAGCACCAACTCTATAGTATTGAGTTCGAACGCGGTGCTACAAAAGTTCCATTCAAAAAAGTCGGCAAGACCGAACGCAAAAATGGTACCACGATTACATTCTACCCAGACCCAACTATCTTTAAAGAAACAATTGAATTCGATTACGACTGGGTTGTCGATTACATTCGCCACCAAGCGTACCTGACAAAAGGTATCTATGTGTCGGTTGCGGACGAACGCACCGGCAAACGTGCTGCTTTCTATTTTGAAGGTGGTATCCAAAGCTACGTCAAACACTTGAATATCGGTAAAGACGTCACGACTGACAATATCTTCTACGTCGAGAAGATGGTGGAAGATTCGATGATCGAAATTGCGGTCCAGTACAACGAAACCTACGTTGAACTCGTCAAGCCGTTTGCCAACAACGTCCTCACACCTGATGGGGGAACACACCTTATCGGTTTCCGTTCAGCACTAACGCGCGTTATTAATGAGTACGCCCGCAAAAGCAGTCTCCTGAAAGAAAAAGAAGACAACTTAACAGGTGATGACATCCGTGAAGGTCTTACAGCAATCATTCTTGTAAAACTTCCTGACCCTCAATTCGAAGGCCAGACCAAGAATAAACTCGGTAACCCAGAAGTTCGTCGCTACGTTGAACAGGTGATGACGGAATACTTCTCGTACTACCTTGAAGAGAACCCGAATATTGCCAAGAAGATTGTCGGCAAAGCCTTGCTGGCTGCCCGTGCCCGTAAAGCGGCCCGCGCTGCCCGCGACAACGTCATCCGTAAGGGTGCACTTGATGGCATGAGCCTTCCAGGCAAGCTGTCTGACTGTTCAAGCAAAGACCCATCTGAGTCTGAAATCTACATCGTTGAGGGTGACTCGGCTGGTGGATCAGCTAAATCTGGTCGCGATAGCCGAACGCAGGCAATTTTGCCACTTCGTGGTAAGGTTCTGAACACCGAACGCGCTCGACTTGACCGCATGCTCAATAATAACGAAATCGTCAGCCTTATTAAGGCACTTGGTGTTGGTATTAGTGATCAATTCGACATTAACGGTCTTCGTTATCACCGTATTGTGATCATGACCGACGCCGACGTCGACGGAAGCCACATTTCGACACTTCTACTTACATTCCTCTTCCGTTATATGCGCGAAGTGATTGATGGTGGCTATGTGTACCTCGCGAAACCACCGCTATTTATGTTGCGACAGGGGACGACGAAAAAAGAGTACGCCTATAGCGATGAAGAGCGAGACTCAATTATTCAACGCATGATCACAGAGCGCCGAGCTAAGGGCGTTGTGATTGATGAAAAAGCCGATCTTGGCAAGCAAGCTGGTATTACGATGCTGCAACGCTACAAGGGACTTGGTGAAATGGACGCCGAGCAACTCTGGGACACTACAATGAACCCAGAGAACCGTGTCCTGATTCAGGTCCGCGTTGAAGATGCCGAGAAGAGTGATGCAATTTTTACAAAGTTAATGGGTGATCAAGTTGACCTCCGTAAGAGCTTTATCCAAAGCCGCGCGAAATCACTTAATATTGCCGATTTGGATGTTTAATCATGGATGACGAAAAAATCGAAAACAACGAACTAAACGATGAAGTGCTCGACGCAGCACTAGAGGGTGACATTATTGCCCCTGTGCAGACGCACTCACGGACTGTTGAAAACCTAACTGTTGAAAACGTGATGGAAGACAGCTTCCTGCGCTATTCAATGAGTGTCATTATCGACCGTGCCTTGCCGGACGTTCGTGACGGACTAAAACCTGTGCACCGCCGCATCCTTTACTCGATGGGTGAGCAAAACCTGCGCCCAACAGGCCGCTTCCTAAAAAGCGCCCGTATCGTCGGTGACGTCATGGGTAAATATCACCCACACGGTGACTCATCTATCTATATGGCGATGGTCCGCCTCGCCCAAGACTGGGTGATGCGCTACCCACTCGTCAACGGTCAGGGTAACTTCGGTTCAATGGACGGAGATCCACCAGCTGCCAACCGTTACACCGAGGCTCGTTTGGGTCGTGCCGGCAATGAACTGCTTGATGACCTGGATAAAGACACGGTTGATTTTCGTGATAACTACGATGGTAGTGAGCAAGAACCGACCGTCCTACCAGCACGCTTGCCGAACTTGCTCCTTAACGGACAAATTGGTATCGCTGTTGGTATGGCAACGAGTATTCCACCGCACAACTTGGGTGAACTAGTTGACGCAACCATCCACCTGATCGATAACCCAAGCTCGTCAGTTGATGACTTGCTGCAATTTGTGAAGGGCCCTGATTTTCCAACTGGAGCCATTGTTTATGGCGGCGCACCGATGCGCCAAGCTTACCAGACTGGTCGTGGAAGTGTTGTAATTCGTGCAGTCACTAACATCGAAGAAACCAAAAAAGGCCGTAGCCAAATCGTCATTACTGAGATGCCTTATGGTGTGAATAAAGCAACGCTTATTGAAAAGATTGCCGAGCTTCACAAAGACAAGAAAATCGTTATTAGCGACCTTCGCGACGAATCAGCCCGCGGTAAAGTCCGCGTCGTGATTGAACTCCGTAAAGATTCATACCCAAAAAAGATCTTGAACCAGTTGTTCAAGATGACTGCTATGCAGACCGCCTTCCACTACAACATGTTGGCGCTTGTTGAAGGTATTCAGCCGCGTATCCTGAGCCTGCTTGAAATTCTGCAAGAATTCGTCAAGCACCGCCAGATCGTCATTCGACGCCGCACCGAATTTGAGCTCAAGGCAGCCAAGGCTCGTGCGCACATTCTGGAAGGCTACAAAATCGCCCTTGATCACATCGATGAAGTCATCAAGTTGATCCGTGCCAGCAAAACCAGTGAAGAAGCCCAAAAAGGCTTGATGGAAAAGTTTGCGCTGTCTGAAATTCAGGCCCAAGCGATCCTTGCCATGCAACTTCGCCGCCTGACCGGACTTGAACGCGACAAGATTGAAGAAGAACTTGCGCAGTTACTCAAGCTGATCGCTGAACTTGAAAAGATTCTTGGTGACGAGAATGAAATCCTTCGCATTATTAAAGAAGAGCTGCTTGAACTGAAAGAACGTTTCGGTGATGACCGCCGTTCAAAGATTATTGCATCTGAACTCGGTAAGTTTAGTGACGAAGAGTTGATTCCTGAAGAAGATTCAGTCATCCTTCTGACCACCGAAAACTACATCAAGCGAACACTTGTCAGCGAATACCGCCGTCAACATCGTGGTGGTAAGGGCAAACGCGGTATGACAACCAAGGAAGAAGACGTGATTGATCAGCTGATTCCAGCTTCAACCCACGATTACCTGCTGTTCTTTACGAACAAGGGTCGTATCTTCCGCCTGAAGGCCTACGAAGTCCCAGCGGCTTCACTGGCTGCCAAGGGTGTTGCTGCAGTTAACCTGCTCAACCTTCAACCAGAAGAGAAGATTACTTCAATCATCCGTCACGAAAAAGACTCAAAAGACGACGGCTTCCTATTTATGGCAACCATCAAGGGTACCGTGAAAAAGACACCATTCAAGGATTACGCCAACATTCGTACGAACGGACTGATTGCGATCAAGCTTGATGACGGCGACGAACTGCGTTGGATCAAGAAGACGACAGGCGAGAATGATGTCATCATCTCAACATCTGCTGGTCAAGCTATCCGATTCGGTGAAGCAGACGCTCGTCCGATGGGACGCTCAGCTCGTGGAGTCCGTGGAGTCCGCCTACGACCAAACGACAACGTTGTCGGTATGGATATCGTGGCGAACAACGAAGGCAACCTACTGGTGATTAGCGAACAAGGCTTTGGTAAAGTCACCAAGGCCGCCAACTTCCCAACCCACAAACGTGGGGGAGTCGGTATCAAAGCAGCTATCGTGACCGCAAAGACCGGTCCAATTGTGGCAGTGCGTTCACTAGAGGCCGATACTGCCGAGATTCTGCTGATTTCTAACAAGGGACAAGCAATCCGTGTCGGCCTCAAGGATGTTCCTGTCCTTGGGCGAACTACTCAGGGTGTGCGCATCATGCGAACCTCTGAAGGCGACAAGGTTTCATCATTCGGATTCGTTCCTGAACAGCCTGTAGAGGACCTGGAAGACGCCGAAGAAGTGAAGACGGCCTAGTTTATGGAACTCGTACTTTCACCCTACCTGCTCGCTGCTGCGAGTGGGTGGGTGGTTGCACAGGGTACCAAATACATCGTCGCAACGATCAAAGGACGGAAATTACACAATCTTCGTCAACTTTATTTATCGGGCAGTATGCCGAGTGCCCATAGCGCAACCGTTGTTGCGCTTCTTGTTATTATTGGCCTCAAAGATGGCATGGAATCGGGCCTATTTGGGCTCGCGGCATTGTTCGCCGCCGTCGTCATGTATGACGCCGTTATGGTGCGTCGCTCCAGTGGTGAGCAGGGTGCATCACTGACTGAATTGCTTGCGAGCTTAAAGAGTACTGTCCGGGTTCCACGTGTCGCCAAGGGTCACACGCCATTTGAAGTTGTCGGCGGTGTGCTCGTCGGACTACTGGTAGGAACCGTAGTATACTTCGCAACAGTCGTTTAAACGGCCACCCCTGTTAGGGCAGTGCGATTTCACCGTTGACTCCCTCGGGAATTTGGGGTAAACTAATTTGAGTCTGGTTGACGCAACAAAGGCAACCGCAAGTACCAACGTGGAGTTGAATACAAAGACGAAGAACTTTAACAATTTAGTAGTGCAAATCAAGTGACTATCGTGATTTATTACGAGTAGTCACAAAACGTCAAGTTTATGTTTGAGTCTATATGTCTGAAAATAGGACATTTTTATGGAGAGTTTGATCCTGGCTCAGGATGAATGCTGGCGGCGTGCTTAACACATGCAAGTCGAGCG
>Ga0247814_10000034_pt1 | contig 149253 bp, 144 predicted proteins | sample UWRJL179409R1_FD_179947 | JGI IMG/M metagenome (GOLD analysis project Ga0247814, IMG submission 179947) | Plant litter microbial communities from Arlington Agricultural Research Station in Wisconsin, United States - UWRJ-L179-409R-1 | ecosystem: Environmental > Terrestrial > Plant litter >... | reverse complement strand
AGGTGATGCGCTACTTTCCAGCGCCGCTGACTCGCCTGGAAAGCGCGGCGTTGATCGGGCGCGTGCGTGGGCATTTTGCCGAGCTTGGTTTCGGAATGTGGGCGCTGGAGCGCAAGGACAGCGGTGAGTTCATTGGTTTTACCGGCCTCTGCGTGGTGGGGTTCGATGCGCATTTCACCCCGGCGGTGGAGATCGGCTGGCGCCTGGCTCGCGAGCATTGGGGTTTCGGTTACGCCAGTGAAGCGGCCTGGACCGCTCTGGGCTGCGGGTTCGAGCGCCTGGGGCTGGAGCAGATCGTGTCGTTTACCGCCGTCAGCAACCTGCCGTCGCAGAAAGTCATGCAGGCCATCGGCATGCTCAGCGATCCGACGGAAAACTTCGAGCACCCGAAACTTCCGACAGGGCATCCCCTCAGGCCCCATGTGCTGTATCGAATCAATCGCCAACAATGGCTGAAAACCCTGCAAGCTTGACCGGGAATGCCTGGTTTATTTCTGTATCATTTCAACTTTGTCGCGCCGCAAAGGGCGACCAGGTTTCGGGTGAGGAATGATGCATGAGCCAAGTATTGGATGATCTGGTCGAGCTGCTGACGCTGGAGCCGATTGAGGAAAACCTGTTTCGTGGCCGCAGCCAGGACCTTGGCTTTCGTCAGTTGTTCGGTGGTCAGGTTTTGGGCCAATCGCTGTCGGCCGCCAGCCAGACCGTTGAGCACGCGCGCCATGTGCATTCGCTGCACGGTTATTTCCTGCGCCCCGGTGATGCCGGTTTGCCGGTGGTGTATCAGGTGGATCGAGTGCGCGATGGCGGCAGTTTCAGCACGCGTCGGGTTACGGCCATTCAGAAAGGCCAGCCGATTTTCACCTGCAGCGCATCCTTTCAGTACGACGAGCAGGGCTTTGAACACCAGACCTCGATGCCCGATGTGGTCGGCCCGGAAAACCTGCCTTCGGAGCTGGAGTTGCTGCAGCAACGCGCGCACCTGATTCCCGAGCAGATGCGCGACAAGATGCTCTGCCCCAAGCCCATCGAATTCCGTCCGGTGACGGCGTCCGACCCTTACAATCCGCAGCCTGCGGAACCGGTGAAGTACATCTGGTTCCGCGCCGACGGCACGCTGCCCGAGATCCCGGCGCTGCATAAATACCTGATGGCCTACGCGTCGGATTTCAATCTGCTGACCACGTCGCTGCTGCCCCACGGCAAAACGGTCTGGCAGAAGGATATGCAAGTGGCCAGTCTCGACCATTCGTTGTGGTTCCACGGCGACCTGCGCGCCGATGACTGGCTGCTGTATGCGATGGACAGCCCGTGGGCGGGCAATTCCCGTGGTTTTTCCCGAGGCAGCGTCTACAACCGCGCCGGCCAGCTGGTGGCTTCGGTCAGTCAGGAAGGCTTGATTCGTCATCGCAAGGATTGGGCATGAATCTGAACGGTATTCACCACTGGGTGTTCGACATGGACGGCACCCTGACCATCGCCGTGCATGATTTTCCGGCGATCAAGCGTGCGCTGGATATCCCGCAGGATCACGACATTCTCGGTCATCTGGCGGCATTGCCCGCCGATGTGGCTGCGGCCAAGCATGCCTGGTTGCTGGAGCACGAGCGCGAACTGGCCCTGGGTTCGCAAGCGGCGCCGGGCGCGGTGGAACTGGTGCGTGATCTGGCCGGGCGCGGTTATCGCCTGGGCATTCTCACCCGCAACGCGCGGGAGCTGGCGCATGTGACCCTTGAAGCCATCGGGCTGGCGGATTGTTTTGCGCTGGAAGACGTTCTTGGTCGCGACGAAGCGGCTCACAAACCCGATCCGGCCGGCCTGCTGCATCTGGCGCGGGCCTGGCAGGTCGAGCCGTCGCAAATGGTTATGGTCGGTGATTATCGCTTCGACCTGGACTGCGGCCGCGCGGCCGGAACCCGGACCATTCTGGTCAACCTGCCGGAAAACCCATGGCCGGAACTGGCCGATTGGCACGCACAGGATTGCGTGGAGTTGCGTGGGTTGTTGGCCTGAAGCAGGAGGGGACTTGTCCCCGAAGAGGCCGGGGCAAACGCTGAAGATTTACGTCAGCAGGATTGCCGCCTTCCCGGACAAGTCCGGTCCTACCGAGTCCACGCAAACCGGTAGGAGGGGACTTGTCCCCGAAGACGCCCGTGCAAACGCTGGGGATCTTCGTCGGCAGGCCCGCCCCCTTGGCGGATGAAGTCAAAGCGGCTTGAACAACACCGCCTGGCCTTCCGGCGAGGTGAACATGCCGTCGCCGTTGTGGCCGACATTGGGCACGATGATCAAACGTTGGTTCAGGCCTTCCGGATGGCGTTTCTTCAGATAGTTGAAGTAGTTCTCGCCGCGCGCCAGGCGGAATGCGCCTTGGGCTTCGGCGCCGCAGGTCTTGTCCAGCGCGGGATGGTTGGGGTTGGTGTCGAGTTCGCCCAGCAAGTAGGTGACGTCGCGTTTGACGTAACCCTGCTCGATTTCAGCCGGGTTCACTTTGCCGGCATAGGTCGGCATGTGTTTCAAGCCGTACTTCCAGTCATCAAAGCCCGGACACTGCGCCGCAGTCACCGGCACTGGCCGTTCAGCATCGAACCAGGCATAGCTGGACGGGTTGGCAATCACATAACGCAGCTTGATGCCTTCTTTGCGCAGCAGCACGTCTTCCTTGCCGCCCAGCATCACGTAGCGTTGCACCACCTGCGCGCCGCCGGAGTGACCGGCAATCACGATTTCCTTCAGGTTCGGGTACAGCTTGCTGTCGCTGAGGCGGCGCAGGATATGGTCGATGACGATGAACGAACTGACCGGCTTGGGCCCGACGGCGGTGTCGCCCGCCATCCAGTCGTTGCCGTGCCAGCGCAGGATATTGTCCGCCAGGTGGTGCGCGATGACATCTTTCTCATTGAGGAATTGTGGCGCGATCAACAGCGTCTTGCTGCGTTGCTTTGACTGATTGGCCGCACGCTCGATGCTGCGCAGGTAAGTCTGCGCGTTGCGCAAGCGGCCGTGCAGCACAATCACTGCACGCTCGATCTGCGGCTTGGGATGAATCCATTCCTGGCTCAAGCCGAGCGTGGCCTGTACGCCATTGATGGTCAGTCGATCCGGACTGATTGATTTGACCGCCTGATCCTCGGCATGAGCTGCAAAACTCAGAAGGGCGCTTAACGACAGGACCAGAAGCGGTTTCATCATGTGATCAGAGGCTCTTTGCTGCGAACGTGTCGCACTGATTGATTTGGCCTTGGGCGAAGCCGGTCTTGAACCAGCGAACCCGTTGAGCGGAGGTCCCGTGCGTGAACGAATCGGGTACTACGCGGCCCTGGCTTTGCTGCTGTAAGCGGTCGTCACCAATGGCGTTGGCCGCATTCAGCGCTTCTTCAATATCGCCGGGTTCGAGCCAGTTCAAACGCTTCTGCGCATTGAATGCCCAAACCCCGGCCAGACAGTCGGCCTGAAGTTCCTGGCGTACCAGCAAGCCATTGGTGCCTTCCATTTTCTGGCCCCGTTGACGGGCTGCCTGAACCTTATCTGAAACACCCAGTAACGTCTGCACATGATGGCCTACTTCGTGAGCAATCACATAGGCCTGTGCGAAATCTCCTGCGGCTTTGAAGCGCTGGGACATTTCCCGGAAGAAATCCATGTCCAGATAGACCTGCTGATCCGCGGGGCAATAGAACGGCCCGCTGGCCGACGTGGCAAAACCGCACGCGGATTGAACCTGGCCGCGAAACAGTACAAGGGTCGGGTCTTTGTATTGGCGGCCGTTAAGCTGGAAGACGGCGCGCCAGGTGTCTTCGGTATCGCCCAGAATCGAACGGACGAATTCGGCCTGCGGATCATTGGCGGGCGGCGCCTGCTTTGTCTGCGGGGAGACCGCTGCCGGTTGCTCGCTCATCTGACCGGTGATCTGCCCGAGAATCTGCATCGGGTCCTGACCGGTCAGCAGGCCAATGGCGACGATGATCACAATGCCACCGATCCCCAATCCCTTGCCGCCCAGGCGCATCCCACCGCCGCCGCTACCGCTGTCTCGCGCATCTACCACGTTGTCGCTGCGGCGACCTTTTTTCCATAGCATGGGGCAATCCTCTACTGATCCTTTATGGAGTTTCGCTGCTAGGTCGGGTATGCGCCAGTCTGATTATCCAGGCTGGCGAAATGGATGACGTTAAGCGACGAATCTTCGACGGATAAGTAGAGGTGTTTTGGCAGGTATTAGTTCGCCATTATTCCGCGTTGTACAACCTGGCTTGCCCAGCTCATCCAACCACCGCTAACCAAGCACCGCTGACTGTTCCGCCATCAGCGCCTGACCAGCAAAACCCCCGACTCCATGTGATGGGTATACGGAAACTGGTCAAACAGCGCGCAGCGTTCGACACGATGGGTGTCGTGCAGTTGGGCGATGTTGGCGGCCAGGGTTTCCGGGTTGCAGGAGATATACAGGATGCGCTCGAAGCGCCGGCTCAGCTCGCAGGTGTCCGGGTCCATGCCGGCGCGGGGCGGATCGACGAAGACGCTGCCAAACGCGTAGCTCTTCAAATCCACGCCGTGCAGACGACGGAACGGTCGCACCTCGTTCAACGCCTGGGTCAACTCTTCAGCGGAAAGACGCACCAGCGTGACGTTATCCACCGCGTTGTCCGCCAGATTGGCCAAGGCTGCATTCACCGAAGTCTTGCTGATTTCAGTGGCCAGCACTTTGCGCACTCGCGTCGCCAGCGGCAGGGTGAAGTTGCCATTGCCGCAATACAACTCCAGCAGATCGTCATCCCGCGTGCCCAAGGCATCGTAAGCCCAGTTGAGCATCTTCTGGTTCACCGTGCCATTGGGCTGAGTGAACGCGCCTTCCGGCTGGCGATAGCTGAAGGTGCGTCCGGCGACGTCCAGTTCTTCGGTCACGTAATCGCGGCCGATCACCAGACGCTGGCCCTTGGAACGACCGATCAGGCTGACGTCCAGCTCGGTGGCGAGTTTTTCGGCGGCGGCGGTCCACTCTTCGTCCAGCGGGCGGTGATAACACAACGTGATCATCGCATCGCCGGCCAGCGTGGTCAGGAAATCCACCTGAAACAGTTTGTGGCTCAGTACGCCGCTGGCTTCCCAGCGGTCGCGCAACACCGGCATCAGCGCATTGATGCGTTCGCTGGCTATGGGCAAGCCTTGCAGCAGGATCGGCGTGCGGTTGTCGCCGGGGGCGAACATCGCGTAGTGGCGCTTCTGGTCTTCGCGCCATAGACGAAACTCGGCGCGCAGCCGGTAATGTTCGCGCGGCGAGTCAAACACCTGCGGCTCGGGTGCGTCGAACGGCGCCAGCAACTCACGCAGGCGCACGGCTTTCTCGGCCAGCTGACGGTCGTAGCTGGCGGGATCGAATGGAACGCTCATTGAAAAAGACTCATGCAGGGAACCAACCCAACTTGATCACGAACAGAATCGACAGGATCACCAGCGCCGAATTCAGCTCGCGCCAGCGACCCGACAACAGTTTGATCGCTGTCCAGGAAATGAAACCAAAGGCGATGCCGTTGGCAATGGAATAGGTGAAAGGCATGGCCAATGTAGTGATCACTACCGGCGCGGCGACGGACAGATCGTCCCAATCGATTTCCGCCAGCCCGGACGCCATCAAAACCGCTACGAACAGCAATGCCGGAGCAGTTGCGTAGGCCGGAACACTGCCCGCCAGAGGGGCAAAGAACAACGCCAGCAGGAACAGAATCGCCACGACAATCGCAGTCAGCCCGGTGCGGCCGCCAGCGCTGACCCCAGCTGCGGATTCGATGTAGCTGGTGGTGGTCGAGGTGCCCAGCAGCGAACCGGCCATGGCGGCGGTGCTGTCAGCAATCAGGGCGCGGCCCATTTTCGGCATGTGGCCGTTCTTGTCCATCAAACCGGCGCGTTTGGCGACGCCGATCAGCGTGCCCGAGTTGTCGAACAGATCGACGAACAGGAACGCGAAGATCACGCTGATCAGGCCAACATCCAGCGCACCCCTGATGTCCAGTTGCAGGAAGGTCGGCGCCAGCGAAGGCGGCATCGACATCACCCCGCCAAATGGCGTGAAGCCGAGCAGAATCGAGACGATGGTCACGGCGAGGATGCCGATCAGCACCGCGCCGCGTACCTTGAGTATTTCCAGTGCGATGATCAGGAAGAAACCCAGGGTGGCGAGGACAGGCGCTGGTTTTGCCAGGTCGCCCAAACTGAGCATGGTCACCTCGTGCTTGGCCACGATGCCGGCATTTTGTAACGCAATCAGCGCCAGAAACAGGCCGATACCGGCGGCAATTGCCGAGCGCAACGGCAGCGGGATGCTGTTGATGATCCATTCACGAATGCGAAAGATCGACAGGATGAAGAACATCACTGCCGAAATGAACACCGCGCCCAGCGCCACTTGCCAGGTATGGCCCAAGTGCAGCACAACGGTATAAGTGAAGAAGGCGTTGAGCCCCATGCCCGGCGCCAGGGCAATCGGGTAGTTGGCAATCAGGCCCATGGTCGCCGAACCGATGGCGGCGGCCAGACAGGTCGCGACGAACAGCGCGCCCTTGTCCATGCCGGTTGCGCCGAGGATGCTCGGGTTGACGAACAGGATGTAGGCCATGGCCAGAAAGGTCGTGACGCCCGCGAGAATCTCGGTGCGCACGTTGGTGTTGTGTGCCTTGAGTTGAAACAGCCGTTCCAGCATGTCTGGCTCCCCGTGACGCGCCTGCGTCGTAAATGAATCGACTAAAACAGCAAAGCACAGACTGCGCAGGCAGCCGGGACATTTTCTGTGGGTCGAAAAAGCCGCGCATCATACCAGTAGCGTGTTCATATGACTGCTCACCGATCATCGGCGGTTGTTCACAAAATCTGGCTAAGCTTGCCTGAAACCTTTTCGAGGAGTCGCCTGTGAGTAAAAGAGCCTTGATTGTGGTGGCGGATGGCATCGACGATCTGCAAAGCGTGACCTTGATCGACGTGCTGCGGCGCGCCGACGTCGACGTGGTGGTGGCCAGCATCGAGGCGCGGCGCATGCTGACTTGCGTGCGAGGCACTCGTTTGACTGCCGATACCATGCTGGTGGATGTATTGGCGCAGACTTTCGATTTGATCGTGCTGCCCGGTGGCCTGCCCGGCGCGCAGCACCTGGCTGAACATCAGCCGCTGGCGCAACGCGTTCGCGAACAGGTCGCAGCGGGCCTGTTCTACGCCGCCATTGCCGAAGCCCCGGCGCTGGCGCTGCAAGCTTACGGGGTGCTCAAACAACGCCGCATGACTTGCAGTGAGGCGGTCAGTGACCGGCTGTCAGGCTGTTCATTTGTTGATCAGCCGGTCGTGGTGGACGGCAATTGCATCACCGCCAAAGGTTCAGTCGCGGCACTTGAGTTTGCCTTGATGCTGGTCGAGCAACTGTGCGGCAAGGCACGGCGGGCGGCGGTTTCAAACGCCATCGCCTGACGCTGCCAGGAGGGGACTTGACCTGAATCAGGTAGGAGGGGACTTGTCCCCGAAGGCGAATTCCGAGGCGTAGAAATTTTCCAGACTTGTCTCGTTGCCCGTCCAATTGCTTTCGGGGACAAGTCCCCTCCTACCGGTTTGTATACGCTCTTGCGCCCCCTTATCGACGCCCGTCAACAAACCCTGAACGTTGCCAAACTCGCGAAGTCGTAGCCCTTAAGACGCAGGAAAAACTGCGCTACTACGTACCTACCGTGAGGTTCCCATGACTGCAACTACCCCCAAGGATTTCGCCGGCCATGCGATAAACCTGACCCTCAACGGCCAGCCTCGAACGCTCGATGTTCAGCCCTGGATGACATTGCTGGATCTGCTGCGCGACCGGCTTGACCTGACCGGTAGCAAGAAAGGCTGCGACCATGGCCAGTGTGGCGCGTGCACGGTATTGCGCGATGGCAAGCGCATCAACGCCTGCCTGACCTTGGCGATCATGTGCGATGGAGCCGAACTGACCACGATTGAAGGGTTGGCCGATGGCGAGCAGCTGCATCCGTTGCAGCAAGCGTTCATCAAGCACGACGCTTTCCAATGCGGCTATTGCACGCCGGGACAGATTTGCTCGGCCGTGGGCCTGGCCAATGAAGGACGCGCCAGCAGTCGCGCCGAAATCCAGGAAATGATGAGCGGCAACCTTTGCCGTTGCGGGGCATACAGCAACATTCTCGCCGCTGTTGAAGAAGTGCTGCCCGAGATGCGCCAGGCGCAATCTCCGAGGACTGGCCAATGAATCCCTTTACCTACAGCAAGCCCGCAACCGTCAGCGATGCCGTACACCTGAGCGGCGCGGCGACGCGGTTCATCGCGGGCGGCACCAACTTGCTCGATCTGATGAAGGAAAACGTCGCACAACCTGAGCACTTGATCGATATCACCGGTCTGCCGCTAAAGAACATAACGATGACGTCCGGCGGCGGCCTGCTGATCGGGGCGCTGGTCAGCAATGCCGATCTGGCCTGGAACCCGATGATCGAAAAGCAATATCCTTTGTTGTCTCAGGCGGTGTTGGCCGGTGCCTCGCCGCAACTGCGCAACATGGCGAGTACCGGTGGCAATCTGTTGCAGCGCACCCGCTGCTATTACTTCTACGACGCCAATGTGCCGTGCAACAAACGCGAACCGGGTAGCGGCTGTCCGGCGCGTAATGGTTTGAACAGAATCCACGCGATTCTCGGCGCCAGCGACGAGTGCGTTGCGACTCATCCTTCGGACATGTGCGTTGCCCTGGCCGCGCTGGATGCCATCGTTCACGTCGAAGGCCGTGCAGGCCGTCGCACGATTGAGTTTGCTGACTTCCACAGACTGCCGGGCAACGCCCCGGAACGGGATAATCAGCTGGCCGACGACGAACTGATCACTGCGGTTGAGCTGCCGCCAGCCGGTTTCAGCACCCACCACAATTACCTGAAGATTCGGGATCGCGCGTCTTATGCATTCGCCCTCGTGTCCGTCGCCGCTGCGCTGGAGCTGGACGGCGGAATCATTCGCGACGTGCGCCTGGCCCTCGGCGGCGTCGCGCACAAACCGTGGCGCGACAAGGCCGTCGAGCAATCGCTGATCGGCAAGCCGGCCTCTCGCGAGAACTTCGCGGCAGCGGCTTATGCGCTGCTCAGGCAAGCCATGCCACTTGAGCATAACGCCTTCAAAATCAAGCTGGCGCGTCGGGCGATCATTCGTGCCTTGAACGATGCCGCTGTGGGAGTAAATGCCCAATGAACAGCCTGACAAACCAAACGGCTTCACCCTTCGGCCAACCGCTAGACCGCGTCGATGGCAGGCTCAAGGTCACCGGCCAGGCGCGTTATGCCGGGGAGTACCCGGAAACCGGCCTGCTGCATGGCAGCGTGGTGTCCAGCAGCATCGCTCGCGGCCGCGTGACGCATATCGATATCAGCGAGGCGTTGCAGGTGCCCGGCGTGGTCATGGTGCTGGATCACAAGAACCGACCCCGCCTCGCCAGTTACGACGAAGACTATCAGGACGCTGACTCAGCCGAGGGCTCGCCATTTCGCCCGCTGTATAACGACCGGGTGTTGTACAGCGGCCAGCCGCTGGCGCTGGTGGTGGCGCAAACTCTGGAGCTGGCGCGTTATGCAGCTTCGCTGGTACGCATTGAGTATCTGCTGGAGCATCACGAGACCAACTTGCTGGCGGTGCTTGAAGATTCCCACGCCGCGCCCGCCGAACTGCCCAAGCCGCGCGGCAACTTTCAGGCTGAGTTTGCCGGGTCAGCGCTGAGCGTCGATGTTCACTACAGCACGCCCATCGAGCACCACAATCCGATGGAGCCCCATGCGTCCACCGTGCTGTATCAGGCCGACGGCAGCCTGCATATTCATGACAAGACCCAAGGCCCGCAAAACTGCCAGGATTACCTGCACAAAGTATTCGGCATGGATAAGGAAAAGATCCGCGTGTTCGCCGCCTTTGTCGGTGGCGCGTTCGGCTCCGGGCTGCGTCCACAGTATCAACTGCCGCTGGCGGTCATGGCGGCGCTGGAGTTGAAGCGTTCGGTACGCGTGACCCTGACTCGACAGCAGATGTTCACCTTCGGCTATCGGCCGCGCACGCTGCAACACCTGCAACTGGGTGCAGCGGCGAACGGACGATTGCTGGCGATCGGCCACGAAGCCATCGGCCAGACCTCACGTTTCGAAGACTTCACCGAGCACGTCGTGGAATGGAGCGGCATGCTCTATCAATGCGACAACGTGCGGCTCAGTTACAAACTCGCACCGCTGGATGTTTTTACCCCGCTGGATATGCGTGCGCCGGGTGCGGCACTGGGCTTGATCGGTCTGGAATGCGCCATGGACGAACTGGCCTGCGCTGTCGCGATTGATCCGGTGCAACTGCGGCTGATCAATTTCGCCGAACGCAATGGCAACGAAGACAAGCCTTATTCGAGCAAGGAGTTGCGCGCCTGTTATACGCAGGGCGCGGAACGTTTCGGCTGGAGCAACCGCAACCCCGAACCGCGCAGCATGCGCCAGGGGCGACAGTTGATCGGTTGGGGCATGGCGGGTGGCGTGTGGGAAGCCATGCAAATGAAGGCCAGCGCCAAGGCCCGGATCGGCGTGGACGGCAAGTTGATCGTCAGCAGCGCGACCACCGATATCGGCACCGGCACCTACACCGTCATGACCCAGATCGCAGCCGCGGCGGCGGGTGTTGCCACTGAAGATGTCACTTTTTTGCTCGGTGATTCCTCGCTGCCCACCGCGCCGTTGCAGGGCGGGTCGTTCACGGTTTCTTCGGTGGGCACGGCTGTGCAGCAGGCCAGCAAGGCCTTGCGCGAAAAACTGTTCGAGGCGGCCTGCCAGGTCGACGCGCAATGGACTTCAGCCCGTGCTGATCAGATGACCCTTGCCCAAGGCTACTTGCAGGTGGGCGAGCAACAGTTGGCACTGGCCGAAGTGTTGAGTGGCTTTCCCGACGGGCTTGAAGTCCAGGTAGATGCCGAGCCGGACAAGAAACGCGATGCTTATGCAACGGCGACGCATTCGGCGGTTTTCGTTGAAGTGCAAGTGGACGAAGACCTGGGCAGCATCCGGGTCAGCCGGGTGGTCAGCGCCATCGCTGCGGGGCGGGTGGTCAATCCGAAAATGGCCCGCAGCCAGATTCTTGGTGGCGTGGTCTGGGGCGTCGGCATGGCGCTTCATGAGGAAACCCAGACCGACTATAACCTGGGGCGCCACATGAACCACAGTCTCGCCGAGTATCACATACCGGTTAATGCCGATATCGGCGACATTGACGTGATTTTCGTCGAGGAAGACGACCACATCGTCAACGCGCTGGGTTCCAAGGGCGTCGGCGAAATCGGCATCGTCGGCGTCGCAGCGGCAGTCGCCAACGCGATCTACCATGCAACCGGCAAGCGAGTGCGGGATTTCCCGATTACCTTGGATAAGGTGCTTTGAACATCTGAATTGGATTGGGATTCGTTGGAGCGAGGGTTGGTGCAGGACCGCTTTAGCCGGGAGGGCAATTGATGCTCTCGCGACTAAAGTCGCTCCTACTGCCGATTCGCGGGCAAGCCTCGCTCCAACAGGGGCGGGGCTGTATTCCCTCAATGTCGCCAGAGTGCAAGCACAGGTCGCGCTGGTGCGCTTCGTGCCGCGCACTGCTGCGTAGTTTGGTCACTCCGGCAGCACTCGTATTGCCGCTGATGCTTGAAAAAACCAAAAATATCGAGCCGACCCGAGGGAGCACGCATGAAGAAACTAATTCGTCATATCAGTTGCGGTGTATTGATGCTGAGCAGTACGGCGTTGCTGGCTGCCGAACCCGCAGCGTGCCAGAACGTGCGCATGGGCGTGGTCAACTGGACCGATGTGATCGCCACCAGCGCGGTTGCCCAGGTCTTGCTGCAAAACATGGGTTATGACGTCAAGCAGACCAGCGCGGCGCAGCAGATTGTTTTCGGCGGTTTGCGCGACGGGCGTCTGGATATCTTCCTCGGCTACTGGAAGCCGGCGATGGACAAGAACATCGCCCCGTTCCTGGCGGCCAATCAGGTCAAGGTGCTCGACAAACCCAGCATGAGTGATGCTCAGGCGACGTTGGCGGTGCCGGATTACGTGGCCGCTGGCGGGCTCAAGACCTTTGGCGATATCGCCAAATTCAAGGACAAGCTCGGCGGCAAGATCTACGGCATCGAACCCGGCACCGGCGCCAACACCAACATCAAGGACATGATCGCCAAGAACCAGTTCGGCCTGGGTGGTTTCCAGCTGGTTGAGTCGGGCGAGGCGGGGATGCTGGCGGCGGTACAACGCGCGGTCAAACGCAACGAATGGGTGGTGTTTGTCGGCTGGACCCCGCACCCGATGAACATCAACATGAAAATCGATTACCTGACCGGCAGTGAAGACGTCTTTGGTCCGCAGGAGGGCGCCGCTACCGTCTCCGTCGTCACCGCACCGGATTACGCCCAGCGTTGCCCGAACGTCAGCAAAATGTTGAGCAATCTGACCTTCACCGCCGCTCAGGAAAGCCAGATGATGGTGCCGATCATGGACCGCAAGGCGCCGGATGACGTCGCCAAACAGTGGCTGAAGGATCATCCGGAAGATCTGCAGCGCTGGCTGGCTGGCGTGACGACTTTCGATGGCAAGGACGCAGCCCCGGCGGTTGTGGCCGCTCTCGGCAAATAAAGATAGCCGCTGGAGCGAGGCTTGCCCGCGAAGAGGCCAGTACATTCGCGGGCAAGCCTCGCTCCAACGAAACCACCCAGTCGCATCGGGTCAGTGCTGGAGTACTTATGACCACCCATTACCCCCTATCTGCCGAAATGGCCGGGTTCGTCGCCCGGACCCTCACCTTCAGTTCCTCCGCTTCGGACATGAGCGAGCAGCGCGCGGCCTATTCCAGGATGTGCCGGGCATTTAACCCGTCACGTCCGGCGGGCCTTGCCGTTACGGATTTCGAACTGGCTGATGTGCCCGTTCGCAGTTATCGCCCTGACAGACTTGCCCCGGACACCGCTGCCGATTGCGTGCTGTACCTGCATGGTGGCGGCTGGGTGGTGGGCGATCTGGATTCTCACGACTTCATCTGCACCGATCTGGCTCTGGATCTGGGCTGCGTGGTAATCGCCGTGGACTATCGCCTGGCGCCGGAGCATCCGTTCCCGGCGGCATTCGAAGATTGTGTGGCGGTTTGGCACGGTATTCAGGCGCAAGCGGACTGGCTGGGCATCGATCCGTTAAAGGTCGCGGTTGCCGGAGACAGTGCGGGGGCGACCCTGGCGGCTGCGTTGTGCCTGGCGTTGCGCGATGCGGGGCAGCGCCAGCCGTGCGGTCAGGTCTTGATTTATCCGGCGTTGGGCGGCGCAGCGGATTTACCGTCGCGCAGTGAATGTGCCGATGCGCCGCTATTGAGCAGCGTGGATATCGATTGTTATCTGGCGCTTTACGCGACCACTGCGCAGCACATGCAGTCGCCTTATGCCTGGCCCTTGCTGGCGCAGGACTTCAGCCAACTCGCTCCGGCGTTCATCGCTGTTGCACAGTTCGATCCGTTACGGGATGACGGCGTGGTTTATGAGCAGAAACTGCGCGAGGCGGGCGTAGCCACCCGGTTTTATTGGGGCGGCGGGTTGGTTCACGGCTGCCTGCGCGCCAAGGGGCAGGCGCAGGAGGCTGATGAGTTGTATCGGCGGATCGTGGAGGCGTTGCGGATTATTGCCAAAAATACCTGACCCCGTTGGAGCGAAGCTTGCCCGCGAATGCGTCGATTGGGTCGATGAAAGTATCGACTGAAAAACCGGTTCGCGGGCAAGCCTCGCTCCAACGGGCTGTTAAGTTAAACCGGCGCTTTCTGAACTTCCGCTTCTTCCACCACATCCCGCATCCGGTCGCGATTGGCCAGGGTCGGGAACAGTTTGATCCAGATGCCGGTTACCGCCAGGGTGCCGACGCCGCCCAGTACTACAGCGGGAACAGTGCCCAGCCAATGCGCGGTCAAGCCGGATTCGAACTCCCCAAGTTGATTGGATGCGCCGATGAACAGGCCGTTGACCGCGCTGACGCGGCCGCGCATTTCATCCGGGGTTTCCAGCTGCACGAACGAGGCGCGGATCACCATGCTGATCATGTCCGCAGCGCCCAGCACGACCAGCACAGCCAGGGAAAACCAGAACGACGTCGACAAGCCGAACGCAATGGTCGCCACCCCAAACACGCCGACGGCGGTGAACATCACACGTCCCACCTTGCGCTCGACGTTGAAATGCGCGAGCCACAACGACATGCCCAACGCGCCGACCGCCGGCGCCGACCGTAACAGCCCCAGGCCCCAGGGACCGGTCAGCAGGATATCGCTGGCGAATACCGGCAACAGCGCCGTCGCGCCGCCGAGCAGCACTGCGAACAGATCAAGGGAAATTGCGCCGAGCACATCCGGGCGGCTGCGGATGAAACGAATCCCGGCCAGCAGCGAATCAAGCGTTGCCTTGCCCTTGTTCAACGCCATCTGGCGAGCGGGCAGGCTGAGCATCAACCCGCAGGCAATCACATACAGCAGCACGGTCGGGCCGTAGACCCAGCTGCTGCCAAATGCATACAGAAAACCGCCCAGCGCCGGCGCGACGATGGTCGCGGTTTGCTGTGCCGACTGCGCCGACGCGACCGCCCGGGGGAACAGCGCACTGGGCACGATGCTGGGCAACAGCGCCTGGGTCGCAGGCATTTCAAAAGAACGGGACGCGCCCAGGGCAAAGGCCAGAATGAAGATCATTTCCCGCGTCACACTGTCCGTGGTGCTGCCGATGAACAGCGCCAGAGCGATCAATGCCTGTGCGGTCTGGCACAGCGCGGCGATCTTGCGGCGGTCGTAGCGATCCGCCACGTGACCGGTGTGCAGCATGAACAGCACGCGAGGCGCGAACTCCACGAGCCCGATCAAACCCAGGTCCAGAACATTGCCGGTCAGCTGATAAAGATTCCAGCCAATGGCGACTGTCAGCATCTGAAAACCACTGGCGGTGAAGATACGGGCGAACCAGAAAGCGACGAACGGGCGATGATTGCGCAACAGAACGGGGGCTTGAGTCGGCATGAGTTACAGCGGCCTGGCGGGGGGATAGCCGAGATTATCACTTTGTAACAACGCATTGCGTGAAACCGAGGTCGATCCCGCCAGGTTTTTTTGCAGCGGACACCCCGGTTACAAATTCCACTTCGATGTCAGAAAACTCCGAAGCCACCGCCGGGCGGGCCTTTGCGGGGTGAGGCAAGACGTCACGCGACAAAAGACCACACAGAGCACGCGTTCAAATAGGTCTACTCTTTGAACGTTGGTTGACCTGCGTCAATGCGCGTTAAGCAATCGTGTGTCGGCGCGACCAACAGATCCCCCATGCCGGAAACTACACAGAACAATTCCACCCTGCCGTGCTCCATATTTGTGGGGGCAGTCGCTGATGGCTTCGAGTCGCCAGCTGTTTAACCTGAAGAGGAAGACCTATGTTCGGTTTGGAGGCAATTGATCTCGCCCGAATTCAGTTCGCGTTTACCATTTCGTTCCACATTCTGTTTCCTGCCATCACCATTGGTCTGGCAAGTTACCTGGCTGTGCTCGAAGGGTTGTGGCTGAAGACCCGTGAAGACGTCTACCGTGACCTGTACCATTTCTGGTCGAAGATCTTTGCCGTCAACTTCGGTATGGGTGTGGTTTCCGGATTGGTCATGGCCTATCAGTTCGGCACCAACTGGAGCCGGTTTTCCGATTTCGCGGGGGCCGTCACCGGTCCGCTGCTGACCTACGAGGTGTTGACGGCGTTCTTCCTCGAAGCAGGCTTCCTCGGCGTCATGTTGTTCGGCTGGAATCGCGTCGGTCGCAACCTGCACTTCTTCTCTACCGTCATGGTGGCTATCGGCACCTTGATTTCAACCTTCTGGATCCTGTCGTCCAACAGCTGGATGCAGACCCCGCAAGGCTTTGAAATCGTCGACGGCCGGGTGATCCCCACCGACTGGTTCGCCGTGGTATTCAACCCATCGTTCCCGTACCGCCTGGCGCACATGTCCGTGGCGGCGTTCGTGGCAACGGCATTCTTCGTAGGTTCTTCGGCGGCCTGGCATCTGTTGCGCGGTCGCGACACGCCGCCGATCCGCAAGATGCTCTCGATGGCGATGTGGATGGCGCTGTTGGTCGCGCCGGTACAGGCCGTGATCGGTGACTTCCATGGCCTGAATACCCTTGAACATCAGCCGGCGAAAATCGCCGCGATTGAGGGTCATTGGGAAAACGTCGGTGACGAGCCCACGCCGTTGATCCTGTTCGGCCTGCCGAACATGAAAACCGAAACCACCGACTTTGCCGTGGAAATCCCGTATCTGGGCAGCCTGATCCTGACTCACAGCCTGGACAAGCAAGTCCCGGCGCTCAAGGATTTCAAACCCGAAGACCGGCCAAATTCGACGATTGTGTTCTGGTCGTTCCGGGTCATGGTCGGCCTCGGGTTTCTGATGATCTTCACCGGACTGTGGAGCCTCTGGTTACGCAAGCGCGACGCAATCTACAAATCACGGCCATTCCTCTACCTGGCGTTGTGGATGGGACCTTCGGGCCTGATTGCGATTCTGGCGGGCTGGATCACCACGGAAGTCGGTCGTCAGCCATGGGTCGTTTACGGCTTGATGCGCACCAAGGACGCGTCTTCCGGGCATAGCATCGAACAGATGACCATCACCCTGGTGCTGTTTGTGGTGGTGTACTTCCTGCTGTTCGGTACCGGTCTTGGCTACATGATGCGTCTGGTGCGCAAAGGTCCGGTGGTCAATGAAGGCGATACGCCCAAACACGGCGGCCCTGGTCAGAAACGCACGCCGGCTCGTCCGCTCTCCGCCGCTGAAGAAGGCGCCGAAGACCACGTCAATCACGACAGCCTGACCAAGGAGCATTAAGCCATGGGTATTGATCTTCCGCTGATCTGGGCCGTCATCATCATCTTCGGCATCATGATGTATGTCGTGATGGACGGCTTTGACCTCGGCATCGGCATCCTCTTCCCGTTCATGAAGCAAGAGCACGACCGCGATGTGATGATGAACACCGTCGCACCGGTCTGGGACGGTAACGAAACCTGGTTGGTCCTCGGGGGCGCGGGGTTGTTCGGCGCATTTCCGCTGGCCTATTCGGTGGTGTTGTCGGCGCTTTATCTGCCATTGATTCTGATGCTGATCGGGCTGATTTTTCGCGGCGTTGCCTTCGAGTTCCGTTTCAAGGCCACCGCCGCCAAGCGTCATTTGTGGGACAAGGCCTTTATTGGCGGCTCGCTGACGGCCACGTTCTTCCAGGGGGTCGCGCTGGGCGCGTTCATCGATGGCTTCCCGGTGGTCAACCGGCAATTCGCCGGCGGTTCGCTGGACTGGCTCACACCGTTCACGATGTTCTGCGGCGTGGCGTTGATTGTCGCGTATGCACTGCTGGGCTGTACCTGGCTGATCATGAAGACCGAAGGTGCGTTGCAAAAGGCGATGCATGATCTGGCACGTCCGCTGGCGTTTGCGGTGCTGGCCGTGATCGGCATCGTCAGTCTCTGGACGCCGCTGGCTCACCCGGACATTGCCGATCGCTGGTTCACGTTGCCGAATCTGTTCTGGTTCCTGCCGGTGCCGATTCTGGTGCTGGTGACCATGTACGGTTTGTTCAAGGCCGTGGCCCGCAATGCGAATTACACGCCGTTCCTGCTGACGCTGGTGTTGATTTTCCTCGGCTACAGCGGCCTGGGTATCAGCTTGTGGCCAAACATCGTGCCGCCGTCGATTTCCATCTGGGACGCTGCTTCGCCACCGCAGAGCCAGGGTTTCATGCTGGTCGGGACGCTGTTCATCATCCCGTTCATCCTCGGTTACACCTTCTGGAGCTACTACGTGTTCCGTGGCAAGGTCACCCAGGAAGATGGCTATCACTAGCAAACAGGCCTCCGGCGCTCAGCGTCGGAGCCATTGATAGAGGAGATAGGCGATGTCCGGCAAAGAATCCTTTCATGACGACGACCAGGACCCGGCCCTGAAAAAACCGCTCTGGCAGCGCGTGGCCTGGTTGATCGGTATCTGGGCGGGCAGTGTGTTCGCCCTGTATATCGTCGCCAGCCTGCTGCGGATGTTCATGACCGCCGCAGGTATGCGTACGCATTGATACGAATCCCGTCCTGCGCTCACTGGGCGCGGCTTTTATGACCCTCCGACTGGAGGGTTTTTTTGCGGTTGTGAAACCTGTGGAATCGAGTTTGTTCGACAAGATGGTGCACCGAGAGATCAAGTCGGATTGAGTCCGGAGGTTTGGTCAGGCCCCTTTCCCAGCAGGCCGAACGCAGGCATTGCGCAGTGGGAACTCGGCAAGGATGCCGAGTTAGCCGCACTGGGCCAGGGATGGCCCTTTGCGGCGACCCACGGAGTAATGCCGGAGTGAGGGAAGTCTGAGCTCGGCGAAGACCCGTATGGAGGGGCAAGACTTTTTGGTTACTTTTGGGGCGTTTGCCAAAAGTGACCCGCTGTAAGAGCGGAACCGTAATTCCAGCACACTCTCATACTGGATATGTACTCAATCCCATGCGAAACCGGTCCCACATGAGTTACCCATCACCAAAAGGATTATTTCCGCGCTTTGAGAATCACGAACTTCGGCGTGGCAGCCACTTGCTCGACACCGCGAAACAGCCGCGCCAGCTTGCTGTGATAACCCAGATGGCGATTGCCGACCACATACAGCGCGCCACCGACGACCAGCGCCGAACGGGCCTGCTGAAACATGCGCCAGGCGAGAAAGTCGCCGACCACCTGTTGCTGATGGAAGGGCGGGTTGCAGAGGATTACGTCGAGGGAATCGGGTTCCTGGCTGGCGAGCCCGTCATCGGCGCGGATGACTGCTTCGCGCTCGCCCATTGCCGTTCTCCAGTTCTGCGCCGCTGACTGCACGGCCATGAACGACTCGTCCACCAGCGTGTAGTGGGCTTGCGGATTGGCCAGCGCGCTGGCAATCGCCAACACGCCATTGCCACAACCCAGGTCGGCAACGCGCGCCGAGCCGAGGTCTTTCGGCAGATACGGCAAAAATGCACGGGTGCCGATATCCAGGCCTTCGCGGCAGAACACATTGGCGTGGTTGGCCAACTCGATGGCGGGATCATCAAGCTTGTAGGTGGTTGGGTAGGGCGAGGGCTGGAATTCGCCGGGTTGCGGCGTCGCGAACAGCAGTCGCGCTTTCTTGACGGCCAATGAGGCGGTCACCGGGCCGACATATTGCTCAAGAAGCTCTCCGGCCGCCCGTGGCAGATGCTTGACCATGGCCGCAGCCACGACGCGCGCGCCCGGTGCCAGCTGGCCTTGCAGGCGGATCAACTGTTCTTCCAGCAGCGCGAGGGTTTTCGGCACGCGGATCAGCACCCAGTCAAACGGTCCCAGCAGAGGTTCGCTCGCCGGAATCAGCGGCACCGAGTCGTAAGCCATTTCGTTGCGGATCAGGTTTTTTTCCAGGCCTTGAGCGGCCAGGAACGAATCCGTGCTGCTGATCACCGTCGCATGTTGCGCGAGGCTCGCGGCCAGTGCGCCAAAGCTGTCATTAAGCACCAGCACCCGGCTCTGCAATGTCACGCCCTGCTCGGCCACGTGGTTGAGCAAATATTCGTCAGCAGCATCGAAAGCCTGCAACGGCTCGTCTTGTTGCTCGGGTTGGCGTACGAGATCGAGCTGGGCAAATGGCGTGATAAGCAGGGGCATGGGCAGGCAAACTCAGGGGCAATCGACGTATTGGCGCGTAAGCCCATGACGCGCGGGCTCGCAGAAGACGGTGATTTTACGTGCTTTTTGCCGCTTGGCACTCTGTCGTTTGCCCTTCGCTCAGAACATGCCGCTCAACGCCGCCTGCACCACCGCCGAGATTTTGTTGCAAGCGCCCATTTTTTGTACAGCGTTTGCCACGTGGAAGTGTACGGTTCGTTCTTTCATGCTGAGGATGATGGCAATATCCGCCGCTGTCTTGCCTTCGGCGGACCATCGCAGAATTTCTATTTCACGAGGGGTCAGGTGATTGTCAAAGAGTCCTTGTAATGGATTAATCGCACTTTTATCCATGTTCGCCTCCGTGCAAACTGTTCACTCATTCCAGTTGTAGAGATTCCAGTGTAGGAAAAACTCTGCGAGGGAAATGTGCGTTGAACAGCTTGCTGACGGATGGATGCTGGCGTTTATGCCTCGCCAGGAACGGCGTAAATAGTCACCCCGCCGAGAGCTGCGTATCACTGCGGTTACGCCAAATTCAAGTGCAAATGCGGACCGTCTCGCTATATCCGCAAGAGTGAAAGAGTCTAAATCTGCAGCTGATCTGGCGCGCCGCAGGGATACCACTACAAACCGGTGGTGTTTATCTGCAAGGCTTTGCGGGACACTGAGCACCTCTTTTTTTGCTTGCAGGTTGACCATGACCGCCAGTGCAGACAAATTCACTCGGCAGACCCTGCTGAATGTGACACCACTCACCCCCAGCCTGTTTACCCTGCGCACTACGCGCGATGCGGGTTTCCGATTCCAGGCAGGGCAATTCGCCCGCCTGGGTGTCACCAAGGCTGACGGCAGTGTTGTGTGGCGTGCCTACTCGATGGTTTCTTCGCCTCATGACGAATTCCTCGAGTTTTTCTCCATCGTGGTGCCGGACGGCGAATTCACCAGCGAACTCAGCCGGCTGCGCGAAGGCGATTCGCTGCTGATAGAAAAACAGGCATTCGGCTATCTGACCCTTGATCGTTTCGTCGATGGCCGGGATTTGTGGCTTTTATCCACCGGCACCGGCATCGCGCCCTTTCTGTCGATCCTGCAGGATTTCGAAGTCTGGGAAAAATTCGAACGGATTGTTCTGGTCTACAGCGTGCGCGAAGCCAAAGAGCTGGCGTATCAGGAGCTGATAGCCGGCCTGACCGAACGCGACTACCTGGCCGAATATGCCGAAAAATTCCTGTTCCTGCCCCTCGTGACTCGCGAGAATCCGCCTGGGATGTTGCACGGACGGATCACGCACCTGCTGGAAAGCGGCGATCTGGAGAAAGCCGCAACACTGGACATGACCCCCGAGCATTCGCGGGTGATGCTGTGCGGCAACCCGCAGATGGTCGAAGACACACGGGCCTTGCTCAAGGCGCGAGACATGAATCTCAGCTTGAGCCGCCGTCCGGGACAGGTTGCGGTGGAAACGTATTGGTGAAATCCGGCTCTGCTGGAGCGAGCCTCGCTCCAACGGGCTGATGCGAAAAGGGCGGTACATTCGATGCAAATCTGGCGCATCGAATGTACCGCCCTCCCGGATGAATCCGGTCCTACCGGTATTGCGTCAAATCAAACCGGACGCAGTGGATCCACAGTGATCGGCGCTGCAGGTTTGTTCTGCTCTTTCAACAGATCACGGATCTCACCCAGCAGGATTTCTTCCTTGGTGGGTGTAGGCGGCAAGGTCGGGGCCTTGGCTTCTTCGCGTTTCAGGCGGTTGATGGCCTTTACGCCCATGAAAATGGCAAACGCCACAATGATGAAGTCGATCACGGTCTGGATGAATTTGCCGTAGGCCAGCATCACTGCAGGCGTATTGCCTTCGCCAGGTCGCAGAACGACTGCAAGGTCGCTGAAATCTACGCCGCCAATCAGCAGCCCGAGGGGCGGCATGATTACATCGCCGACGAACGACGAAACGATCTTGCCGAATGCCGCACCAATGATGATACCGACGGCCATATCGACCACGTTACCTTTGACGGCAAAGGCTTTGAACTCGCTTAGTACGCTCATGGGTCATTCCTTGTTACAGATGAGTTGGGTCAATGCAGTGTAATTCAGCTCTGCGCAACGCGCTTCACCTGCAATCGACCGGGCTCTGACGCGGAAGTTTTATCGAAACACTCAAAAACACAGACCATAAAGGCTCTGGAACGCAGTCGCGGCAACCTGCGTTATGATTGCCGACTTTTACGAATGGGGTGGTCATGGCCAAGGCCAAACGCATGTACGGTTGCACCGAATGCGGTGCGACCTTTCCCAAGTGGGCTGGTCAGTGCAGCGAGTGCGGTGCCTGGAACACATTGGTTGAGACCGTGCTGGAAAGCGGTTCGGCAGCGCCGCCCAGTGGCCGTTCCAGCTGGACCGGCCAACAGGCGCAGATCCGCACCCTGGCAGAAGTCAGCGTCGAGGAAATTCCGCGCTTTACCACCAACTCCACCGAGCTGGACCGCGTGCTCGGTGGTGGCCTGGTCGACGGCTCCGTCGTTCTGATTGGCGGCGATCCGGGTATCGGCAAGTCCACAATTCTGCTGCAAACCCTGTGCGCCATCGCCGAACAGATGCCTGCGCTGTACGTCACGGGCGAAGAATCGCAGCAGCAGGTCGCCATGCGCGCCCGCCGTCTGGGCTTGCCTCAGGACAAGCTCAAGGTCATGACTGAAACCTGCATCGAAAGCATCATTGCCACGGCGAAGGTCGAAAAGCCGAAAGTCATGGTCATCGACTCGATTCAGACGATTTTCACCGAGCAACTGCAATCCGCGCCGGGCGGCGTTTCCCAAGTGCGGGAAAGTGCGGCGTTGCTGGTGCGTTATGCCAAGCAAAGCGGCACAGCGATTTTCCTCGTGGGCCACGTCACCAAGGAAGGCGCGCTGGCCGGTCCACGGGTCCTCGAACACATGGTTGATACCGTGTTGTACTTCGAAGGCGAATCCGATGGCCGTCTGCGGCTGCTGCGCGCGGTGAAGAATCGTTTCGGCGCGGTCAACGAGCTGGGCGTGTTCGGCATGACGGACAAAGGCCTGAAAGAAGTCTCCAACCCTTCAGCGATCTTTCTCACCCGCGCCCAGGAAGAAGTCCCGGGCAGCGTGGTCATGGCGACATGGGAAGGTACGCGGCCGATGCTGGTTGAAGTGCAGGCGCTGGTGGACGACAGCCATTTGGCCAACCCGCGTCGGGTAACCCTCGGGCTGGATCAGAATCGCTTGGCTATGCTGCTGGCGGTCCTGCATCGCCACGGCGGGATTCCTACCCACGATCAGGACGTTTTCCTCAACGTGGTGGGCGGTGTAAAGGTGCTGGAAACTGCGTCCGACCTGGCCTTGATGGCAGCGGTGATGTCCAGCCTGCGCAATCGTCCGCTGCCTCACGACTTGCTGGTGTTCGGCGAGGTCGGGCTGTCTGGCGAGGTGCGACCGGTGCCCAGCGGCCAGGAGCGCTTGAAAGAAGCGGCCAAACACGGCTTCAAGCGCGCCATCGTGCCCAAGGCCAACGCGCCGAAGGAATCACCGCCAGGCCTGCAGATCATTGGCGTGACCCGCCTGGAACAGGCGTTGGATGCGTTGTTTGAGTGAGCACTCCGGTAGGAGGGCTCACTCAAACCGCGATCAACGCCGCCAGTTCGCGGTCGAGCTCATCGTGATCCGCCAGGTTCAGCTCGATCAGGCGGCGTAGGTGGCTGATCGAGTCCAGACCGATGTGCAGGCAGACAAAGCCCAGTTGCTGATGGTCGTCATGGGTCAGCTGAACATCCATCTGCACCTGAGCCTCGTCACTCAGGCGGATGTCCACCGCAAATGGCTTCCCCGTATCGGCCAGCCAGGCAGCGGGACGCTGGATAAGCAGGCCTTTGAGCGACAGGTCGACCAACTGCACTTGCCAGTGTTTGTCACCCTGGCGCAGTTCGGTCTTTGCGTCGAAGGCAATGCGCTTGAAACGTCGGCGGTCTGTCTGGGAGTCGGTCATCTGGTCAGTTCTCTTGTAATCGAGTGACTATACGTCAGCGGATCGACGCGCGTCAGCAGCGCCGCATCTCTGGACGATAGACCTGTTCAGAGTTGCCGAACAGTTCTCAACTGAAGATTCATCAACCGAAGTTGTTGCGTGAATTGTCTTTAGTTTCAATCAGCTTTTTCTGACAGACCGTGTCGACGAATTCTTTTGCGCTGTATACCTTCGTGGGGGGTGGCCTTTCACAGCGACACAGCTAAACTCGCATCGTTGGTCTTCTAGTCATTCTGCTGGAATAAAAAAATGAAAAATAATAATAGCCTCATGCGCCATGTGCCTTGGCTGATCGTTGCAATTATCGGGGCCTGTGCCCTTGGGGTCGTGGCCTTGCGCCGCGGAGAAGCAATCAACGCGTTATGGATCGTGGTGGCAGCGGTTGCCATCTATCTGGTCGCTTATCGCTATTACAGTCTGTTCATCGCTACGCACGTGATGCAACTCGATCCACTGCGGGCAACTCCGGCAGTGGTCAACAATGACGGTCTGGACTATGTGCCGACCAACAAACACATTCTTTTCGGTCACCACTTTGCTGCCATCGCTGGCGCAGGTCCGCTGGTCGGCCCGGTTCTGGCGGCGCAGATGGGCTATTTGCCCGGCACGCTGTGGCTGATTGCCGGCGTGGTGCTGGCCGGTGCGGTGCAGGATTTCATGATCCTGTTCCTCTCCACACGCCGTAACGGTCGCTCGCTGGGCGACATGGTTCGCGAGGAAATGGGCCGCATTCCCGGCACCATCGCCTTGTTTGGCTGCTTCCTGATCATGATCATCATCCTTGCGGTGCTGGCGCTGATCGTCGTCAAAGCCCTGGCCGAAAGTCCATGGGGCATGTTCACGGTACTGGCGACCATCCCGACCGCGATGTTCATGGGCATTTACATGCGCTACATCCGCCCGGGTCGCATCGGGGAAATCTCGGTCATCGGTGTGGTCTTGCTGCTGCTGTCGATCTGGGTCGGCGGTCAGATTGCCGCCAGTCCCGAGTGGGCACCGATGTTCACCTTCACCGGTGTGCAGATCACCTGGATGCTGGTGGGCTACGGTTTCGTAGCAGCCATGCTGCCGGTCTGGCTGCTGCTGGCGCCGCGTGATTACCTCTCTACTTTCCTGAAAATCGGCACCATCGTTGCCCTGGCAATCGGCATTCTGATCCTCGCGCCAGAGCTGAAAATGCCTGCGCTGACCCAGTTCACCGACGGTACCGGTCCAGTCTGGAAAGGCACGCTGTTCCCGTTCCTGTTCATCACCATCGCGTGTGGTGCGGTTTCGGGCTTCCACGCACTGATCTCCTCGGGCACCACGCCGAAACTGCTGGATAACGAAACCAACGCCCGTTACATCGGTTACGGCGGCATGTTGATGGAGTCTTTCGTGGCCATCATGGCAATGGTTGCCGCTTCGGTGATCGAGCCAGGCGTGTACTTCGCCATGAACAGCCCGGCGGCCATCGTCGGCAGCGACGTGGTAACGGTTGCGCAAACTGTGACCAGCTGGGGCTTTGCCATCACGCCGGAACAACTGACTGCAGTGGCCAAGGACATCGGCGAGAACACCGTACTGGCGCGTGCTGGCGGTGCGCCGACTCTGGCAGTCGGTATCGCGCAGATTCTGCACCAGGCATTGCCAGGTGCCAGCACCATGGCTTTCTGGTACCACTTCGCGATCCTGTTCGAAGCGCTGTTCATCCTGACGGCGGTTGATGCCGGTACCCGTGCCGGTCGCTTCATGCTGCAAGACTTGCTGGGCAGCTTCGTGCCAGCCCTCAAACGCACCGAGTCCTGGACCGCCAACGCCATCGGCACTGGTGGTTGCGTCGCGCTGTGGGGTTACTTGCTGTATCAAGGCGTGATCGATCCGCTGGGTGGGATCAACACCTTGTGGCCGCTGTTCGGTATCTCCAACCAGATGCTGGCCGGTATCGCGCTGATGCTGGCGACGGTCGTGCTGATCAAAATGAAGCGTCAACGCTACATCTGGGTGACCATGCTCCCGGCCGTCTGGCTGCTGATCTGCACCGTGACGGCGGGTTTCATCAAGCTGTTCGACGCCAATCCGGCGGTCGGCTTCCTGGCCCTGGCCAAGAAATACAGCACCGCCGCTGACGCCGGCCAGATCCTGGCTCCGGCCAAGACCATGGACCAGATGCAGCATGTGATCTTCAACGCTTATACCAACGCGACGCTGACCAGCTTGTTCCTGTTCGTGGTGTTCAGCATTCTGTTCTACGCGTTGAAAGTCGGTATTGCGGCTTGGGGCAAGAAGGAGCGTACCGACAAGGAAGCTCCATTCCAGGCCCTGACCACGCCGACCCAAGTGTGATAACTCACCCGAAAAGAGGATCTGCTTATGTTCAATGATCTGAGTCGACTCGGGAAATACCTCGGTCAGGCCGCACGCCTGATGGTGGGCATGCCCGACTACGACACCTACGTCGCGCATATGCAGGTCAAACACCCCGACAAGCCGATGATGGATTACGAGGCGTTCTTCCGGGAGCGCCAGGAAGCCCGATACGGTGGCAAGGGTGGGCCAAAATGCTGTTGATCGGTTGATCGATGGCTGGTTAGTCTGAAACGCGCCACGCTTGTCGTGGCGCGTTTTTTTATTTTTACAGGAGCACCCATGACCCTCGCACAACCCATCCCCGTCACCGTCCTCAGCGGTTTTCTCGGTGCGGGCAAGACCACGTTGCTGCGCCATCTGCTCAAGGCCGAGCACGGCCTGAAAATCGCCGTGATCGAGAACGAATTCAGTGATGCCGGTATCGACACCCAATTGCTGGGTGCAGAGCCGGTGCAAGTCATGACCCTGTCCAACGGCTGCGTGTGCTGCACCATTCACACTGATCTGACCAAAGCGTTGTTCCTGCTGCTTGAACGCCTGGACAGCGGCGAAATCGCCTTTGATCGTCTGGTGATCGAGTGCACCGGGCTGGCCGATCCGGCTCCGGTGGCGCAGACCTTCTTCATTGATGAAGAATTGCGCGAACGCTACATCCTCGACGGGATCATCACCCTGGTGGACGCGGCGAACGCCGATACGCATCTGGCGCAAACCATCGCTCAGGCGCAAATCGGCTTTGCCGATCGGTTGCTGGTCAGCAAGCGCGACCTGGTGGATGACGCGGCATTCGAGGCCCTCAGCGCGCGGCTGACGCGAATCAATCGACGTGCGCCGATTCGGGTGGTCGAGCACGGCAAGATTGACCTGGCTGAGCTGCTGGACGTGCGTGGCTTCAACCTGAACGCTGATCTGGGTGGCGGCATGAGCCTGCGACCGGTGGCGCCTGCCGGGCATTCCGTCGACCGGATCAGCAGCCTGGTACTGCGCAGCGACCAACCCCTGGATCTGGACAAGCTCAGCGAGTTCATGAACGAACTGCTGGAGGAGCACGGCCCGCAATTGCTGCGCTACAAAGGCGTTCTGAGCATAAAGGACGAACCCCGGCGCATGGTGTTTCAGGGCGTGCTGAAACTGTACGGCTTCGACTGGGATACCGAATGGGCTGAAGACGAAAAGCGCGAAAGCGTGATCGTGTTCATTGCCGATGAACTGCCGGAGGAGAAGATTCGAGCGGGGTTCGCGAAAATCTCCGAGTAACGATCTGTGAGTGCGATTTTGTTCGCGAAGCCGCCTTCCCGGACAAGTCCGGTCCTACCGAATCTGTGCAGGCCCGGTAGGAGGGGCTTGTCCCCGATGAGGCCAGCGCCGGCGCAGCAGACCTCCTCCGCAACCCCGGCGCTTTTCCCGGACAAGTCCGGTCCTACCGAATCTGTGCAGGCCCGGTAGGAGGGGACTTGTCCCCGATGAGGCCAGAGCCAGCGCAGCAGAGCGGTTGCAGGATTCAAGAAAACAAAAAGCCCGGCTCAAGAGCCGGGCTTTTTGTTCTTGCCGAAAACGCGCTGATTAAGCGCCGTATACCGGCAGTTTGGCGCAGATGGCTTTCACTTTTTCGCGTACTGCATCGATCACGGCTTCGTTGTTCAGGTCAGCCAGGATGTCGCAGATCCAGCCAGCGAGTTCCTTGCATTCTGCTTCCTTGAAGCCACGAGTGGTCACGGCCGGGGTGCCGAAACGCAGGCCCGAGGTCACGAACGGCGAACGTGGATCGTTCGGTACGGAGTTTTTGTTCACGGTGATGAACGCACGACCCAGGGCAGCGTCGGCGTCTTTGCCGGAAATGTCCTGTTTGATCAGCGACAGCAGGAACAGGTGGTTTTCAGTACCGCCGGAAACCACGTCAAAGCCGCGTTCGATGAACACACCGGCCATGGCCTTGGCGTTTTTCACCACTTGTTGCTGGTAAGTCTTGAACTCAGGCTGCAGCGCTTCCTTGAAGCAGACGGCTTTGGCCGCGATAACGTGCTCCAGTGGGCCGCCTTGTGCGCCCGGGAAAACTGCCGAGTTCAGCTTCTTCTCGATTTCGGCGTTGGCGCGAGCCAGGATCAGGCCGCCACGTGGACCGCGCAGGGTTTTGTGCGTGGTGGTGGTCACGACGTCAGCGAAAGGCACCGGGTTCGGGTAAACGCCTGCGGCAACCAGACCGGCAACGTGAGCCATGTCGACGAACAGGTACGCGCCGACCTTGTCAGCGATGGCGCGGAAGCGTGGGAAGTCGAGGATCTGCGAGTAGGCAGAGAAACCGGCCACGATCATCTTCGGCTTGTGCTCAACGGCCAGACGCTCGACTTCGTCGTAGTCGATCATGCCGTTGCCGTCGATGCCGTACTGCACAGCGTTGTAGAGTTTGCCCGACGAGCTGACGCTGGCGCCGTGAGTCAGGTGACCGCCGTGCGCCAGGCTCATGCCCAGAATGGTGTCGCCGCCTTGCAGCAGTGCCAGGTAAACCGCGCTGTTGGCTTGCGAACCGGCGTGGGGCTGAACGTTGGCGTAATCGGCGCCGAACAGTTCCTTGGCGCGGTCGATGGCCAGTTGCTCAACCACGTCGACGAATTCGCAGCCGCCATAGTAGCGCTTGCCTGGATAACCTTCGGCGTACTTGTTGGTCAGGACCGAGCCCTGAGCTTCCATGACCGCTGGGCTGGTGTAGTTTTCCGAGGCAATCAGCTCGATGTGCTCTTCCTGGCGCTGAGCTTCTTGCTCCATTGCGGCAAAGAGATCGGAGTCGTACTTGGCGAGAGTCAAATCACGGCTGAACATGGCGGTCCTCAAGGATCGGGGCAGAAAAGGAGGGCATTCTACCCCAACCGCTTTTATCTGGCATATGAAAGGAAGTCATGTCGTGAACAAGCGGTATTCACGCAGCGCGGGTTATACCCCCGTTGGAGCGAGGCTTGCCCGCGAATCCGTGCGGTCAGCAACGACGATGTCGCCAAATGGGCCCATTCGCGGGCAAGCCTCGCTCCAACAGATTTGGAAATCAGTCAATCATGAACAGCGCATCGTTGCTGAACTGCGCTTCGAAGCGTCCTGGCGGCATTGGGCGGCCGAACAGGTAGCCCTGGACTTCATCGCAGCCATGCTCGCGCAGGAACTCCAGCTGCTCGTGGGTTTCGACGCCTTCGGCGATGACCGCCAGATTGAGGCTGTGCGCCATGGCAATGATGGCCCGGGCAATCTGGGCGTCCTGCTCGCCTGATGGCAGGCCGTCGACGAAGGTGCGGTCGATTTTCAGCACGTCGATGGGGAATTGCTTGAGGTAGTTCAGCGACGAATAACCCGTGCCGAAGTCATCGACCGCGATGCTCAGGCCCAGGCATTTGAGGCCGTCGAGAATCTGCATGGCTTCGCTGACTTCACGCATCAGGATACTTTCAGTCAGTTCCAGCTCCAGGCAAGCCGGTGGCAGGCCCGATTCCTTGAGAATGTTGGCGATCCGGGTGCCGAGCTGGCCGTCCGAGAACTGCCGTGCCGAGATGTTCACCGAGACTTTGGGCACGCGCACCTTAGCCACATGCCACGCCTTGAGCTGGCGACAGGCCTCGGCCAAGACCCAATCCCCGACCTCCACCACCAGCCCGAGCTCTTCGAGCACGGGAATGAATTCATTGGGCGATACCAGGCCACGGCGCGGATGGCGCCAGCGCAGCAGGGCTTCGGCGCCGGTCAGGCGTTTGCCGTCACCGCTGAACTGCGGTTGGTAGTAGAGGGTGAATTCTTTCTGTTCCAGCGCGTGGCGCAGGTCGCTTTCCAGCTCCAGGCGTTCCAGCGCCGAGGCGTTCATGTCGGCCTGGTAGAACTGGAAGTTGTTTTTGCCGCGCTCTTTGGCGTGATACATCGCCGTGTCGGCGTTCTTCATCAACTGGCTCAGCTCATTGCCGTCCTGCGGACTGAGCGCGATGCCGATGCTCGCGGTAACGAAGAACTCGCGGCCTTCGAGCACGAACGGCGTGACCAGGCTGGTCAGGATCTTTTCCGCGACGTTGATAGCGCGGTTCAAGGCCAGTTGGCGAGTGGCGCCCGGTTGCAACAGCAAGGTGAATTCGTCGCCACCCATGCGCGCCACGGTGTCGTCATCGGCAACGCAGGCCAGCAGGCGTGTGGCCATTTCCTGGAGCATGCGGTCGCCGGCAGCATGGCCGAGTGAGTCGTTGATCGGTTTGAAGCGGTCAAGATCGAGGAACATCAGCACGACCCATGACTGCTGTCGCTCAGCCTGTTGCAAGGCCGAATGCAGACGATCCTGAAACAGCGTGCGGTTGGGCAGGTGGGTCAGGGCGTCGTAATAAGCCAGGCGATGGATGCGTTGCTCGCTGGCCTTGCGCTCGCTGATGTCGCTGAAGAAACACACGTAACTGGCCAGATCGCCTTCATCGTCGAGCACTGCATTAATGCCAACCCATGCCGGATAATGCTCGCCGCTGCGACGCTTGAGCCAAACTTCACCTTCCCAGCTGCGTCGCTGATGCAGTTGCTTGACGATGTAGCGCAGGTGCGCTTCCTGTTGTTCGTCCACCGTAAGCATGGTCGGCAGCTGATCCAGTACTTGCGCGACTTCGTAGCCGCTGACTCGACTGAAGGCTTCGTTGGCTTGGACGATATAGCCTGCCGGGTCGGTAATGATGATGGCGGATGTGGAATGTTCGAACACCGTGGCGGCCATGCGCAGGTCTTTTTCCGCCCGCCGCTGTTGGCTGACATCGCGCCCGACGCCGAGGATGCCTTCGAAGACGCCGCGGTCGTCCCAGACCAGCACCAGACGCAGTTCGATGGGGATCTTTCGGCCATCGGCCCGCAGGGAGTCGAACAGAAATAGCTGGGTGGGCACTTCCAGGCGCAGCTTCTGCAATTCCTCGGGCTGATCCAGGGCCTTGCTGACACGCGCCAGCAGCGCATACATGTCCGCCAGTTGTGCCGGGTTGGCAAAGGTCTTGTCCCAGCCGTTCTCGAGAATCCACTCGGCGCTATAGCCCAGCACGGTATTCACCGACGGGCTGACGTAGTTGGGTTTAAGCTGGCTGTCGGTGGAGAAAATCACGTCGCTGATGCTTTCGGCGAGCATGCGATAGCGCTGTTCGCTGTCGCGCAAGGATTCGCTGGCTTCCAGCTGTTCGGTCACGTCCTTGGCGACACCGATGATGCGGGTGACCTGATCGTCCTTGTCGCGGGCCAGCGCCTGTTCGCGGATGTCAAAGCGCCGCCACTTGCTGTTGCTGTCACGAAACCGCAGCAGGCAATGCAGAAGCTCGCTGTGGCCGCGATGACGCTGGCGCAGGCGCATGTCCTGATAACTCTGCGCGTCATCGGGATGCAGCAGGATTTCCCAGAAAAACTCGCCCATCCGCAACAACTCGGTCTTGCTGTAACCCAGCGTGTGCCCCAGATGGTGGTTGCTGTAGATCATCCGCTGGCTGAGCACGTCCTGAACATAGAGATGATCCGGCACAGTGCGCACCACATCGGACCAGAAGCTCTCGCGTTCCTGCAATGACAATTCGACCTGTTTGCGCCGGGTAATGTCACCGATGCTGAGAATCACCGAATGGAAGTCGTCGATATGCTCTGGCAGGCGCAGCACCAGCCATAAATGCTGGTCTTCGCCGTCATCCTGAGTCAGGCGGATTTCCAGTTCGAGCTGGTTTTGCCTGGACAACACCGCATGCAGCACCTGTTCGCCAATGCCCTGACGCGTGCGCGGGCAGCCTTCGATCAGGTATTCCCAGGCCTGCTGGCTGGATTCAACCTTGAGCAGGCTCAGCGCGACCTGATTGACCTCGGTAATGCGCAGTTGCCGCAACAGCGCCTTCAATTGGCCAGGCTGAACCTGCAGCAACCCTTCCAGATCATCGCGGGTATTCAGTTTCAGGGCATCCAGATGGGCCGGCAGGCCTGACATGTCCAGGACGCAGATGGCAACGCCGGCACCTTCGAAAATCTCTTGATAACGGCGACGACTTTCGTGCAGTTGACGCTGGCGGCGACGTAGGCTGACTAATGCCAGCAGGGGCAGGATCGAACACAAAAGGCCGATCAGGCACTTGCCGATCAACGGCGGCAGCAGTTGCTCCCGCGCCTTCTGCGCGTCAAACAGGCCGCGCAGTTGCCAGTCGCTGTTGGTCAACGGCTGGAGCAACACGGTTTCGTTTTCCCCCAGACTGCTGCCGCTGGGCTCGCTAGCTGGCGGACTATCACGAAACAGCATGCGTTCGGTGGTGCGGTTTTCCAGGCGCCACATGGGCTGGAAATCCTGAGCAGTCTGTCGGGCCAGGGCTTTCAAGGCCTCCGGGGCCATCCGCAAGGCCCAGTATTCGCGAACGTCGCCGGGCTTGCGCACCAACAGGTAGATGACTGAGCCATCGGTCGCGTTGTCGTAGTAATAAGGTCGGCCCGCTGCCTGTTGCATGGCCTTTTTCAGAACGTCGGCGTCCCGGGGGTTGTCCACGCTATCGGCAACGACACTGCCGGTAGCGTCAAGCAAGGCAATACTGCGCAGCGAAGGCAGGGATTGACGCAGCGCCGCAAGCTGGGTCGATCCGGTCGAGTCAGGTGATTGTTGCGAACTGTCGGCCAGCAGGTTGAGGCTGACTTGCGCGCTGAGGGCCATGTTCAGGCTCAGGCGATCAGCCAACTGCACGCTGTAGTCGAGACTGCGCTGACGCTGGCGATCCTGAGTCTGCTGGAACTGCTCGATCAACTGCCACAACAACAACGCCAGCATCAGCAACACCAAAGCCGCCAGCGCACCTTTCAGTGAGCCGCGCAAGGGCGTGACGTTCGCGCCTTTTGCCATACGCGTTGAATAGGGGTGAATTGGTGTGGGCAAGCTCTGATCCTGACGACTACTGGACTGAACAGACAGCGTGAAAACTCCTGCAACAACGTTTTCACACGATCAGTGAGGCAACTAATACGAAATGCACTATAAGCCGGACGCCCAAAGGGCGGCTAGCATGCCTTTAGTTGTGGCAAAGTGCCAGTCCCGTTAGGCCGGATGGTTTGCCCTGCCGGGCGCATTCGGGTAGCTTTGCCCGACGCGCGGCCCTGATTTCTGCATGAGTGATTCCACTGCTTGCATTTAATGATCCCGATCCCAATCCTATCGTTCATCGCCTAGTCGCTGTGCTTGATTCAAGGCTCGGAAACGTCAAACGGCAAGTGCCGTCGATAAGAAAAAGCTTTTTTCAGGACGGGGCTCTAAGCTCGCGCTCTATTCAGCCCTATTTAATAGCCACATACACCAGGTTTTTATTCAATGGCCCAATACGTCTTTACCATGCATCGGCTGAGCAAAGTTGTGCCGCCGAAGCGGGAAATTCTCAAAAATATCTCCCTTTCGTTCTTTCCGGGCGCCAAGATCGGCGTTCTGGGCCTGAACGGGTCGGGTAAATCGACTCTGTTGAAAATCATGGCCGGTGTCGACACCGAGTTCGATGGCGAAGCACGGCCGATGCCCGAGCTGAACATCGGCTATCTGCCGCAGGAACCGCAACTGGATCCGACCAAGACCGTTCGTGAAGTGGTCGAGGAAGCCGTGAGCGTGATCAAGAACGCCCAGGCGCGTCTCGATCAGGTCTACGCCGAATACGCCGAGCCGGATGCCGATTTCGACAAGCTGGCCGCTGAACAGGCCAAGCTTGAAGCCATCCTGCAGGCCAGCGACGGTCACAACCTTGAGCGTCAGCTGGAAGTTGCAGCCGATGCCTTGCGTCTGCCGGCGTGGGACGCGAAAGTCGCGGTCCTTTCCGGTGGTGAAAAACGTCGCGTGGCCTTGTGCCGCTTGCTGCTGTCCGCGCCGGACATGCTGCTGCTCGACGAACCGACCAACCACCTGGACGCCGATTCCGTCGCCTGGCTTGAGCATTTCCTGCACGATTTCCCGGGCACCGTGGTTGCGATCACGCACGACCGGTACTTCCTGGATAACGTCGCCGGCTGGATTCTGGAGCTCGACCGCGGTGCGGGCATTCCTTACGAGGGCAACTATTCGGGCTGGCTTGAAGCCAAGTCTGATCGTCTGGCCCAGGAATCCAAGCAGCAATCGGCCCATGAAAAGGCCATGAAAGAAGAGCTGGAATGGGTTCGGCAGGGCGCCAAGGCGCGTCAGTCCAAATCCAAGGCTCGTCTGCAACGCTTTGAAGAAATGCAGTCGCAGGAATTCCAGAAGCGCAGCGAAACCAACGAGATCTATATCCCGGCCGGTCCGCGTCTGGGCGACAAAGTCATCGAGTTCAAGAACGTCAGCAAGGGTTACGGCGACCGCGTGTTGATCGACAATCTGTCGTTCGCCATGCCCAAAGGCGCCATCGTCGGCGTGATCGGCGGTAACGGTGCCGGTAAGTCGACCCTGTTCCGCATGCTGATGGGCAAGGAACAGCCGGATTCGGGCAGCATCGAAATCGGTGAAACCGTGCAACTGGCCTGCGTGGATCAAAGCCGCGACGACCTGGACGGCAGCAAAACGGTATTCCAGCAGATCTCCGACGGCTCTGATCAGATCCGCATCGGCAACTATGAAATTCCGTCGCGTACTTATGTCGGTCGTTTCAACTTCAAGGGCGGCGACCAGCAGAAGTTCGTCAAGGACCTTTCCGGTGGTGAGCGCGGCCGCTTGCACCTGGCATTGACCTTGAAAGAGGGCGGCAACGTCCTGCTGCTCGACGAACCGTCAAACGACCTCGACGTGGAAACCCTGCGTTCGCTGGAAGAAGCGCTGCTGGACTTCCCTGGCGCCGCCATTGTGATCTCTCACGATCGGTGGTTCCTGGACCGTGTGGCAACGCACATCCTGGCCTACGAAGACGACTCGCAAGCGGTATTCTTCGAAGGTAACTACACCGAATACGAAGCCGACCGCAAAAAGCGCCTCGGCGACGCGGCCGCCCAGCCACACCGGGTACGGCACAAGAAACTGGCCTGATCAGTTCAGGTATCACAAGAACGGAGCCTTCGGGCTCCGTTTTTTGTGGGAGGAACAGCCGGGAGCTGGTCTGAAATGCAATCCGTAGGACCGGCTTCAGCCGGGAGCGGGTCGATGCTTGCGCAGCTGCTTCATCCTGTAGGACCGGCTTCAGCCGGGAGCGGGTCGATGCATCGCAGCTGCTTCATCCTGTAGGACCGGCTTCAGCCGGGAGCAGGTCGATGCATCGCAGCTGCTTCGTCGCCAGCACAATCGCCCTCCCGGCTGAAGCCGGTCCTACGGGATTGGCGCTGGCTTCTTCAAACATCCGCCTCAATCAACACCACTTCAATCAACTGATCCCCAGCCGGGCGTTTCCACAGCACCTCATCGCCCAATTGCGCGCCCAGCAGCGCGCGGCCCAACGGTGAGCCCCAGTTGATCAGACCGGCAGAGGCGTCGGCCTGATCCTCGCCGACCAGCTGCACGCGCTGCTCGGTGCCTTGTTCGCCGGCGAAGGTCACCCAGCTGCCGATCTGCACCTTTTCCGTTGAAATCGCCGGCGTAACGACCTGAGCGCTCAGCAGGCGTTGATTGAAATAGCGCAAATCCCGCTCAAGATCGGCCAGGCGCTGTTTGTCGGAGTGGTCGACCAACGAGGATTGCGCGCTGTGTTGCGCCTGAAGTTCGGCGACCCGGTTCTGCAATTGCAGTAAACCGTGGGCGGTAACGTAGTTGGGTTGTTCGCTGACGAGACGCTCGACCGGCTGGCTGGCATCCGCAGCGGCGTTATCTTCATTGACGAAAGCGCGGCTCATGGGGTTCTCCTGTTCATGAGATTTGGGCCACGCTTGCGGCTGATTAGTTTCGTCGAATCGCTTAATGCGAACGGTAAGCCTTGGCTTCACCTTGGGTTTTCTGCTGCTCCCAGGCCCGATCACGGTCGTTCCAGATGTGCTGCGTGTCCAGCCGATCACGGCTTTCCAGCATGCTCTGGCACTGCCGAAAACCGTCGCCCCAGCCTTGGGCGTAAGTCGCGTCCTTGAGGTAACGCGGCACATCCTTCTTGTATTGCCCGCCAATTGATCCGGCCGCCTGCCGACCACTGCCGCAGCCATCCTGAAACCCGTCGGCGAACGCCGGAGGATAGCCTTCTGCCAATAACTGCTCGTGAGTGGACTGACAACCCGCGACCAGCACCACCAACCACAACATAGCCCAACGCACGTTCATCACGGATTCCTCGACTTGTGGGCGAAGTCTAGAAACCGCTCTGTGAGTTATTCGTTAAAGACGTGTAGGAAATTAGTGATTTGCTGGCAGCGTACACTCCGTAGGAGCGGCTTTAGCCGCGAGAGTATCAGCCGCGAGAGTTTGCTCCCGGCTGAAGCCGGTCCTACGAGCCGGTCCTATGACCGGTCCAATAACCGGTCAAGCAGCCGCTTCAATAGTGATACCACTTCACTTCAAGCATCACTTCATTCTGCGGCGAGGCCAGCTGGCTGAATTCGCGCTGGGCGCTCAGGCGCAGGCCGAGGTTGCGCGACAGTTCCCATTGCTGGTTAAGGCTGATGCTGCGGCGTACTTCGCCGTTGGTGAAGTAATCGCCCTTGGTTTCCAGGCTCAGGTTGCCCAACGGATTGCGCCACAGCACGCCGGTATTGAACCCGGCCGCTGGCGAAACGAACTCGGCGAAGTCGTTGTTGTGTTCGACCCGCACCGTGCCCAGCGCAAAACCCAGCACGTCTTCGCCCAACTGCCAGGTGCCGCCCGCGCCGCCGTTGACATGGCTGACCAGCGTTTCGTCGCCATGCTTGCCCAATACCCGTTCCAGCCCACCGGCCACTTGCCATGACCAAGGCTGCAAAAGCTCGTTACGTGGGGTCAGCGAGCGGATGGTGGCGATATCCAGCTGTTGCAGCTGCCACTTGTTGCCTTCGTACTGACGCAGCTTGAGTTGCAGGATTTCAATCTGCGCACCCAGCGGGAAGCCGTAAGCGTTGTCATTGAGATCGTGATAGGCCATGCGCAAGCCGTACTCGGCAAAGGCCTTGTCGTCCCGCGTACCCGCGCCAATCTGCCAGGTGCGCGACTGATGACCGTCTTCCGGCAAGCCGGGTCGGGCGATGTCCAGCGCGGGCGGCGGATTCTGATTGATCGCGCGCAGCAGCTCGAAACTGCGCTGCGAACGCGCGCTGTCACGTTCCAGGCCGTTGGCGCGGTAGCGCTCCAGGCGATACGCCGCATCTTGGATCAACGCCCGGCGCTCTTTGGGTTGGGCAAGATAATCGGCGTTTTGCAGTTGTTTCTGATCGGCGCTGACTTGCAGCACCCATTGCTGCTCGTCGCTGTTCAGCGGTTTGGCGCGCTCCAGTAACTCGCGTTCCCGTGACGGGCGATAATCGATTTTCTCTACCAGGCCGGCTGCCTTTACCGCTTTGACGGTATCGGTCGGGATTGCGGTGAGCGGGAATTGTTCGGTCAGCTGCAAGCCTGGGCGAGCGACCTGAAGCAATTCCAGCAGGCGATAAGAGCAGTTTTCGTCGAAGAAGAAGTAACCGAAACGGATCTGTTTCAGCTCCCAGACGTGCTCGACCATGCGCCCGGTTTCTTCCGGGGTCAGGTTCAAGCGGTATTCCCAGAGGTCACGGTTTTCCAGGCTGCGGTATTCCGAGAGTTTCTCTTGATACGGCACCAGCGCGAACAAACCCGGATAACCACCCATCAAGCCTTTCCAGGCGTAAAGAATGCTGTTGTCCATGCCTTCGATGTAAGCGCCGAAGTTGATGGCATAGCTGAGCAGGGCGGTGTGATTGGTTTGTACGTCAGCCTGATCGATACGCAGCAAGGTGTGGCCGAACATCGACGACGGGCTGTTCAGGTACGCGGCGGGGAAGATCAGTACAGCGCTGTCCGGGGCGACGTCCTTGAACCATTGCTTGAATTCCTTGCACTCAACCGCAGGCAGATCGGTCAGCTTCAGTTGATCACGCAACCAGCGGGTACGGGCTGGATAGACGCATTGCGCATGTTTTTCGCCAGCACTGGCCGGCGCGTAGATCGCGTCCAGGGTGGCGCTCAGCTCTGCCTTCGGGTCATGGGCACCGTTGGCGGCGAGAAAGAATTTGGAATCATCGACATAGCTGCGCCAGCCGCCGAGCTTGGCGGTTTCGTAGTGGCCCAGGGAAATCCAGAACGGCTCATTGGCCAGTTGCTGCAAACGGGCATCGCTCGCATGGGGAGCGGCGCACAGCGGGGCGCAGACAAACAGCGCCAAATACACAAGGCGTTTGAGCATAGAGGGCAACTAGTCAGGGGATCGGGCGCGGGAGCGCAACAACTCCTGCCCCTCCGGACAGAGGGGCAGGCGCAACGAGCTTAAGCCTGGGTAGCGTATTTCGCCAGGGTTGCATCGTTTTTCAGAACGTTGAGGGTGTTGTTATGGACGTCGTCAGCAGTCGCGTCGGCCTTGCTGAAGATCTGGTTGAAGTGCTCGTGGGTGACTGCGGCGAAATGCGCACGGTCTTCCGGTGCAACGCCCAATACCACAGCGTAAGTGGTCAGCGCTTCGCCTTGACCCATTGCCATGTCTTTGGAGAGCTCGTCCATCATGCCGTTCATGGCAATCCAGGATTTACCGCCGTAGGTCAGCGCGCTGTTGGTGGAGCAACCGTTGGTGCCCGAGGTCATGCCGAAAGTGGCGTTACCGGAGGTGCCGTTGGTAGTTGATGCCAGAAAGTGAGCGGGCGTGCCGCGCTGACCTTCAAACAGCATGTTGCCCCAGCCACAATCCGGGCCGCCTGGAGCCTGGGCCATTGCGTTGATGGAAACAGCTGCGAAGAGAGTACCAAGAAGAATCCGTTTCATAGCTTTGTTCTCTTTATATTCAACCAAGGGTCAGGGTTCATGGCCGGTGCAAGCGCCAAGGCGGCCAGAGTTGTGTTTTTCTGGTACGCGGAACTTGGAGTTTAGGCAGGTTCCAAGGGTTCCGCTGTTTATTACAAATTGTTCATTCGACAAAACGGCCGCGTAGCGGGTTGTAGCGTTGGCGGGCCAATACACTCATCAGGATTATCCTGCCTTGCAAGTCATGTGCGGCGAGCGCCAGAATGCCGTCATCTGCCCCGTGATGTAAGGATGCCCGATGCCCGATCCAGTTGCTGCCAGCCTGCGTCTTGCGCCCGAAGCGCTGACACGTCCGTTTTCCGCTGAACAGTTCAGCTTTTCGACGACCAATGATCTGGAACCCTTTCGCGGAGTGCTCGGTCAGGAGCGAGCAGTCGAAGCCCTGCAATTTGGCGTGGCCATGCCGCGCCCCGGTTACAACGTATTTGTCATGGGCGAGCCCGGCACCGGTCGGTTCTCGTTCGTAAAGCGCTACCTCAAGGCTGAGGGCAAGCGCATGCAGACCCCTTGCGACTGGGTCTACGTCAATAATTTCGATGAGCCCCGCGAACCTCGCGCGCTGGAGCTGCCGCCCGGCACCGCGCACCAGTTCATCACCGATATCGGTGGCTTGATCGATAACCTGCTGGCGACGTTCCCGGCAGTGTTCGAACACCCGTCCTACCAGCAGAAGAAAAGCGCCATCGACCGCGCGTTCAATCAGCGCTACGACAAGGCACTGGACGTGATCGAGCGTTTGTCTCTGGAAAAAGACATCGCCCTGTACCGCGACAGCACCAACATCGCCTTTACGCCGATGCTGGACGGCAAGGCGCTGGACGAGGCCGAGTTCTCGCAACTGCCGGAAGCGGATCGCGAACGCTTCCACGACGACATTTCGTCGCTGGAAGAGCGTCTGAACGAAGAACTGGCCAGCCTGCCGCAGTGGAAGCGCGAATCGAGCAATCTGCTGCGCCAGCTCAACGAAGAAACCATTACCTTGGCCTTGCAGCCGTTGCTGGCGCCGTTGTCCGAGCAGTACGCGGAAAACGCCGCGGTGTGCGCTTATCTGCAAGCGATGCAGGTTTACCTGCTGAAAACCGTGGTCGAGCAGCTGGTCGACGAAAGCAATACCGATGCTCAGGCCCGCAAGCTGCTCGAGGAGCAATACAGCCCGAGCCTGGTGGTCGGCCATTCCGCCAGCGGCGGCGCGCCGGTGGTGTTCGAGCCGCATCCGACCTACGACAATTTGTTCGGGCGTATCGAGTACAGCACCGATCAAGGCGCGCTCTACACCACCTATCGTCAGTTGCGGCCGGGTGCCTTGCATCGGGCCAATGGCGGTTTCCTGGTGCTCGAAGCGGAAAAAATGCTCAGCGAGCCCTACGTCTGGGATGCCCTGAAGCGCGCGTTGCAATCACGCAAGCTGAAAATGGAATCGCCGCTGGGTGAAATGGGTCGCCTGGCGACCGTGACGCTGAGCCCGCAAGTGATCCCGTTGCAGGTCAAAGTCATCATCATCGGCGCGCGTTCGCTGTATTACACCCTGCAAGACCTGGATCCGGACTTCCAGGAAATGTTTCGTGTACTGGTGGATTTCGACGAAGACATCCCGATGTACGACGAGACCCTCGAACAGTTCGCGCAACTGCTGAAAACCCGCACCTCGGAAGAGGGCATGGCGCCGCTCACCGCCGATGCGGTGGCGCGACTGGCGACCTACAGCGCACGTCTGGCCGAGCATCAGGGCCGTTTGTCGGCAAAAATCGGTGATCTGTTTCAGCTGGTCAGCGAAGCGGACTTCATTCGCCAGTTGGCCAACGACGATAAAACCGACGCCGGGCACATCGAGCGAGCCCTCAAGGCCAAGGCGACGCGCACCGGGCGAGTCTCGGCGCGAATTCTCGACGACATGCTGGCGGGCATCATCCTCATCGACACCGACGGCGCGGCCGTGGGCAAATGCAACGGCCTGACGGTGCTGGAGGTCGGCGATTCGGCGTTCGGCGTGCCCGCGCGGATTTCCGCGACGGTTTACCCCGGCGGCAGCGGCATTGTCGACATCGAGCGCGAGGTCAATCTCGGCCAGCCGATCCACTCCAAAGGCGTGATGATCCTCACCGGTTATCTGGGCAGCCGTTATGCCCAGGAATTCCCGCTGGCAATTTCCGCGAGCATCGCCCTGGAGCAATCCTACGGTTACGTGGATGGCGACAGCGCGTCATTGGGTGAGGCGTGCACGTTGATTTCGGCGTTGTCGAAAACCCCGCTCAAGCAGTGCTTCGCGATCACCGGCTCGATCAACCAGTTTGGCGAAGTACAGGCAGTGGGCGGGGTCAACGAGAAAATCGAAGGCTTCTTCCGACTGTGCGAGGCGCGGGGCCTGACCGGCGAACACGGCGCGATCATTCCGCAAGCCAACGTCGCCACGCTGATGCTGGACGAACGCGTGCTGCAAGCGGTACGTGCCGGGCAGTTTCACGTCTATGCGGTGCGTCAGGCCGACGAGGCGTTGAGCCTGTTGGTGGGTGAACCGGCGGGCGAGCCTGACGAAAATGGCGAGTTTCCTGAAGGCAGCGTCAATGCGCGGGTGGTGGAGCGTCTGCGCGACATCTCTGAAATGCTCAGTGACGACGACCTCAAGGAAGAACTGGAGAAAGAACCCGCGCAGTTGGCGCCTGAGCTGAAGGCGTAGCCCAGGCTCGTTGGAGCGAGGCTGGCCCGCGAAGGCATTGGATCAGATACAAGGATTCAATGAATGTACTGGCCTCTTCGCGGGCAAGCCTCACTCCAACAGTTCCTTCACAGGCGACCATTCATCCCCAGCTCCTTTCGATTCCGGCTTTTCTTCTATCCTCTGTTGTTACCACGGTTGTCAAAGGGACTGACGCGCCGCTTCAGTAGTATCGGGAGGTGAATACCGTAACAACGAGGAGCTCGCCATGTTGCGTAGCCTCTGTCTTACTCGCCAATGCCTGGGTCTGATGACCCGAATCGAATGTGCAATCCGCCCCCTCTCAGGTGACAACGGCATGTGGACGTTGCTGTTTGCCGCAGGAATGTCAGGGAGTCAGCCTTCCGCAATCAAGGTTCAAGGACCGTTTCACGGCTCTCTGGCCGCCGAGTCGGTGATGATGGCCATTGCCGAAAGCCTTGCCCTGCAGGGTTATCAGGTGAGCGACGATATCCCCATCTGGAGCGTGCATCTGCAAGGTGAACTACGCCGTCTCAACGGCGATGCCACTCAACCCAGAAAGACCTCGCCGTTCTAGGGGCCATTCGATCTCCTCCTTCAGCGGTGTCTTGCAAGCCATGCCTGAGGCGTGAAATGCAGCAGTGGCATCGTTCATTACGGTTTCTCTGCACCCCATTTAACAGCGTTCTATGAATTCCAGAGCTGCTGGTATACTCGTCGGCATTTCCAACCATCTGTGAGTTTCAATGGAACGTTTTATCGAAAATGCCATGTACGCCTCGCGCTGGCTGTTGGCGCCGCTGTATTTCGGTTTGTCTCTGGGTTTGCTCGCGTTGGTCCTGAAGTTTTTCCAGGAGATTTACCACGTCCTGCCCAACGTATTTGCCCTGGCTGAATCGGACCTGATTCTGGTGCTGCTGTCGCTGATCGACATGGCGCTGGTGGGCGGCCTGCTGGTGATGGTGATGATTTCCGGGTACGAGAACTTCGTCTCGCAGCTGGATATCGATGAAGGCAAGGAAAAACTCAACTGGCTGGGCACCATGGACTCTTCATCGCTGAAGATGAAAGTGGCCGCGTCCATCGTTGCGATTTCCTCGATCCATCTGCTGCGGGTGTTCATGGATGCCAAGAACATCGAGCCGCAATACCTGATGTGGTACGTGATCATTCACATGACCTTCGTGGTATCGGCCTTCGCCATGGGCTACCTGGACAAGCTGACCAAGCACTGATCCGGGCTCCCTGCATGACCACGCCGCCCGGCCATCGCAAGATGGACGGGCGGTGTCGTTGCTGGCGTTTGGATCCGCTATGTTGTTGTACGGGGTTTGTGGTTTTGCATAACAAACGTGCAGCTTTAGAGGGATGGCAAATGAACGCATATGAACTGGCAAGGCATGCCAACGCAGGAAGCATCGACGAACTGAACCTGATCTCCATCGAAGGCGGAATCTACCTGCTGCAGGCGCGATTGCAGGGCACGGTGGGTTATTTGAATGACGACAACGGCGAAATCATGCATTTGCGCTCGGTCGAGCATGCCCGAGAGTTGCTGAAGGATTTGCCGCCGTTACCCTTTCACCTCGTCCACGCCGTGGTCCATGACGAAATGTGTGGCATGCCGGTGGACAAGCGCGACCCGCTGCGGGTGCCGATCAGTTTTCATTCGAAGTGGTAAAGGCCTCATCTTCTGAGCTCATTGCTGTGCCACAGTCCGTAGGACCGGCTTCAGCCGGGAGGACGGGAGGACGGGAGTTCCAGTTGCGAATCGGCTGACCTTCTCCCGGCTGAAGCCGGTCCTGCAGAATCGGGTCGTGCATCTGTGCTAGGCTGCTCGCCCTTTTGGTTCGGGGCGCTTTGTTTGAGCGTTCCCCTTGCGGAGCAGCGATATGTCCGAAGTTAACCTGTCTACCGATGAAACCCGCGTCAGCTACGGCATCGGCCGTCAACTGGGCGACCAGCTGCGCGACAATCCACCACCAGGCGTAAATCTGGATGCAATCCTGGCAGGCCTCACCGATGCATTCGGTGGCAAGCCAAGCCGTGTGGGTCAGGAAGAAATGTCCGCCAGCTTCAAGGTTATCCGCGAAATCATGCAGGCCGAAGCGGCTGCCAAGGCTGAACAGGCTGCTGGCGCTGGTCTGGCTTACCTGGCCGAGAACGGCAAGCGTGAAGGCGTGACCACGCTGGCTTCCGGTCTGCAGTTTGAAGTGCTGACCTCCGGCGGTGGCGCCAAGCCGTCGCGTGAAGATCAGGTTCGTACGCACTACCACGGCACACTGATCGACGGCACTGTGTTCGACAGCTCCTATGATCGTGGCGAACCGGCTGAATTCCCGGTTGGCGGCGTTATTCCTGGCTGGACCGAAGCACTGCAATTGATGAATGCCGGCAGCAAATGGCGTCTGCACGTGCCGAGCGAGCTGGCTTACGGCGCTCAAGGCGTTGGCAGCATCCCGCCGCACAGCGTGCTGGTATTCGACGTCGAGTTGCTTGACGTTCTCTGATCGACTCCAGTCGTATCAGGTGCATGCTGAACGGATCGCCCTGATTCGTTCAGCATCGACGTTCGGTCGGGGGAGTGCGGTGGCTCATGGTCAGTGCAGCTCTCCCGCCGGGCGCAGCGCTCGCGCATAGCAGAACAGAAACAGATTGCGCACCAGCTCCTTGAGCACCACCGGTTCGCTCGAACTCAGGTCATGCACGTCCAGATCGCCCTGATCACGTAATTCATCCAGCGCTTCCTCTTCCAGCACTGCACAGACTTCGCCCGTTTCCCGGTGAAGAATCCTGAGGTAAGGGTGCGGGCGATCCAGCCATGCATCGATCAAATAAGTCATGCGTCTTCTCCTTGGTAAGTCCAATGAGAATAATTCTTATTGATGGAATAGCAAGTCTCTATTGAGAATTGTTCGCATTTTGCGCCGAGTGGTTGACTGAGGTCAGTTAATAGCGGAGTCGGCAGGAGGGGGCTTGTCCCCGATAGCGCCAGTTCAGGCTGTGATGATTTTATACCTGCCGCTGCCCGCGCCCTGCGCGGTCAGGCAACAAAAAGCCCGTCACATAGACGGGCTTCGTTTGCCTGAGGCAAGCGATCAGTGGGTACGCGCTACCGCAAACTCGCTCAACTCCACCAACGCATCGCGGTACTCGCTGGGCGGCAGGGCATCGAGGCAGGCGATGGCGCGGGCGACGTAATCCCGGGCCAATTGTGCGGTGTAATCCAGCGCGCCGGCTTGCTCGACCGCGTCGCGGATGCTTTCCAGATCTTCCAGGCCGCCTTTTTGAATGGCCTGACGCACCAGGGCTGCCTGCTCCGGCGTGCCTTCGCGCATGGTGTAGATCAATGGCAAGGTCGGCTTGCCCTCGGCCAGGTCGTCGCCGACGTTCTTGCCCAGGGTTTCCGCGTCACCGCGATAATCGAGCAGATCGTCAACCAGTTGGAAGGCCACACCCAAATGGTCACCGAACGTGCGCAGGGCTTCGCTCTGTGCTTCGCTAGCGTTGCACAAGGCTGCGGCGCTGTGCGTCGAGGCTTCGAACAGCATGGCTGTCTTGCCGCGAATCACTTCCATATAGGTTTCTTCGGTGGTGCTGGCGTCGCGGATCTTCGACAGCTGCAGCACTTCGCCTTCGGCAATCACTCGCGTCGCTTTCGACAGGATCTTCATGACCGGCATCGAGCCAAGCTCAACCATCATTTCGAAAGAGCGCGAATAAAGGAAGTCGCCGACCAGCACGCTGGGCGCATTGCCCCACAGCGCATTGGCGGTGGAACGGCCACGGCGCATGCCGGACATGTCGACGACGTCGTCGTGCAGCAAGGTTGCGGTGTGCAGGAACTCGATGGTGGCGGCCAGCAGGCGCAGGTCATCGCCTTCGCGGCCCAGGGCCTTGCCACACAGAAGTACCAGCAACGGGCGCAGGCGTTTGCCTCCGGCCGAAGTGATGTAGTCACCGATTTTCGAGACCAGCGGTACGCGCGACGTCAGCTGCTTCTTGATTATGACGTCAACGGCACTAAAATCGTCCGCCACCGCGCGGTAGAAGGCTTGAGGTTGCATCAGCGACAGGTGCTCCAGAAGGGATGCGCCGCATGCTAGGTTGCGGGTCCGAAGGTGTCAAGGCATGACGTTTGGGCTCTTGCATCAGTCTTGCGCCTTGCGTACAATCGCGCACCCTAACTTTCCTGGGCAGCACCTGCCTTACGCAATTGCAAACGGGCCGTTCCAGCCCCAAGCAGCCATGCCAGCCGATACTCTACTTATAAAGAGCTGGGTGAGCAGGATTTACGGAGAAATACCATGTCTTATGCAGTAATCGTAACCGGTGGCAAGCAATACAAGGTTGCCCCAGGTGAATACCTGAAGATCGAAAAACTGGAAATCGCCACTGGCGAATCCGTTACTTTTGATCGCGTTCTGTTGGTTGCCAATGGCGACGACGTGAACATCGGCGCTCCAGTTGTTGTTGGTGCCACCGTTGTTGCTGAAGTGATCTCCCAAGGTCGTCACGACAAAATCCGCATCATCAAGTTCCGTCGTCGTAAGCACCACATGAAGCGTATGGGCCACCGCCAGTGGTACACCGAGATCAAAATCACCGGTATTCAGGCTTAATTCAGCCTAATCCTCATTTGGAGAATTGACTCATGGCACACAAAAAAGCTGGTGGTAGTACCCGTAACGGTCGCGACTCAGAAGCCAAACGCCTTGGCGTTAAGATGTATGGCGGCCAGGCTATCATTCCGGGCAACATCATCGTGCGTCAGCGCGGCACCCAATTCCACGCTGGCTACGGCGTTGGCATGGGTAAAGATCACACCCTGTTCGCGAAAGTGGAAGGCGTGATCAAGTTCCAGGTTAAAGGCGCCTTCGGTCGTCGCTACGTGAGCATCGTTCCGAAGACTGCAGTCTCCGCAGCGTAATCATGCAGCAGCTGGAAAAGCCCTGTCTCGCGACGGGGCTTTTTCGTTTTTGAAGGTTGTTGGTTGCAGGTTGTAAACGTTTCTGGTGAGTCTCTTGCAAAACTGTTTGTGCGGGCTGTTGTGATGTTGACCCCTTGAGGTCGCTGGTTTCTGATCGGTATCGCAACGCTCATTTTTGCAAGAGTCTTATGAATTTATGTTGTTCAGCTCGTCCCTGTGGCGGGAGGCGTGCGTTATGAAATTTGTTGATGAAGTATCCATTCGAGTAAAGGCCGGTGACGGCGGCAACGGTTGCATGAGCTTCCGTCGCGAAAAATTCATCGAGAATGGCGGCCCTAACGGCGGTGACGGCGGCGATGGCGGCTCGATCTACATGATCGCCGACGAAAACCTCAACACCCTGGTCGACTACCGTTACACCCGTCACTTCGACGCCGAGCGCGGTTCCAATGGCGGTAGCGCCGATTGCACGGGCAAGAAAGGCGAAGAGCTGGTGCTGCGCGTGCCGGTTGGCACCACGGTTATCGATGCGAGCACCCAGGAAATCATCGGCGACCTGACCAAGGCCGGTCAGCGCTTGCTGGTTGCCATGGGCGGCTGGCACGGTCTGGGTAACACCCGTTTCAAATCCAGTACCAACCGTGCGCCACGTCAGACCACGCCGGGCAAGCCTGGTGATCAGCGCGATCTGAAGCTGGAGCTGAAGGTTCTCGCTGACGTCGGTCTGCTGGGTTTGCCGAATGCCGGCAAAAGCACCTTCATTCGCTCGGTGTCCGCTGCGAAGCCGAAAGTGGCTGATTACCCGTTCACCACCCTGATCCCGAACCTGGGTGTGGTCAGTGTTGATCGCTGGAAAAGCTTCGTTGTTGCTGACATTCCTGGCCTGATCGAAGGCGCATCCGATGGTGCGGGCCTGGGGATTCGTTTCCTCAAGCACCTGGCGCGTACGCGTCTGCTGTTGCACCTCGTCGACATGGCGCCGCTGGATGAATCCAGTGCTCCGGATGCCGCCGAAATCATCGTCAACGAGCTGGTCAAATTCAGCCCGTCCCTGGCTGAGCGTGACCGCTGGCTGGTGCTGAACAAGTGCGACCAGATCCTTGAAGAAGAGCACGAAGCCCGGGTCAAGGAAATCGTTGATCGTCTTGAATGGACCGGTCCGGTCTACGTGATCTCGGCGATTGCCAAAGAAGGCACCGAGCAGCTGAGCCGCGACATCATGCGTTACCTCGAAGAGCGCAATCTGCGTCTGGTCGAAGAGCCTGGTTATGCCGAAGAGCTGGCCGAGCTGGATCAGCGCATCGAAGATGAAGCGCGTGCCCAGTTGCAGGCGCTGGATGATCAGCGTGCCTTGCGCCGCAGCGGCGTGAAGAGCGTGCATGACATTGGTGAAGACGATTGGGATGAAGATGACGAGGACGATGAAGATGGTCCGGAAATCATTTACGTCCGTGACTGATCGGGTGCAGTAAACTAGACGCCGCTTATTTATAAGCGGCGTTTTTGTATCCGGTTTCTTGAATTTGTATCTACCAAAATTCTCTGGCTAAGGTTGGAAGATGATGCGCAGCAAAGTGACGGGCGCCCAGCGCTGGGTCGTGAAGATCGGCAGTGCCCTGCTTACGGCAGACGGCAAAGGCCTTGATCGTTCGGCGATGGGTGTGTGGGTCGAGCAAATGGTGGCGCTGCATGAAGCAGGCGTTGAGCTGGTATTGGTGTCATCCGGGGCCGTCGCGGCCGGGATGAGTCGTCTGGGCTGGACGGTACGACCCAGTGCCATGCACGAGCTGCAGGCTGCTGCCGCTATCGGTCAGATGGGTCTGGTTCAGGCGTGGGAATCGAGTTTTGCCGAGCATGGCCGGCATACTGCGCAAATCCTCCTGACCCATGACGATCTTTCTGATCGCAAGCGCTACCTGAACGCCCGCAGCACCCTGCGTACGCTGGTCGAGCTGGGTGTCATCCCGGTCATAAACGAAAACGATACGGTCGTGACTGATGAAATTCGGTTCGGCGACAACGACACGCTGGCGGCGCTGGTGGCGAATCTGGTCGAGGCTGACCTGTTGGTGATTCTTACTGATCGCGACGGCATGTTCGACGCCGATCCGCGCAATAACCCCGAAGCTCAGCTGATCTACGAAGCGCGTGCCGATGATCCGGCGCTGGACGCTGTTGCCGGTGGTACCGGCGGCGCGTTGGGTCGTGGCGGCATGCAGACCAAGTTGCGTGCGGCGCGTCTGGCTGCTCGTTCCGGCGCACACACCGTTATCGTCGGTGGGCGCATCGAGCGGGTGCTGGCGCGGCTCAAGGCCGGTGAGCGCCTGGGTACGCTGCTCTCGCCGGAGCGTGAAATGCTCGCGGCGCGCAAGCAATGGCTGGCGGGGCATCTCCAGACCCGTGGCACGCTGGTGCTCGATGCCGGTGCCGTGAAGGCGCTGAGCACTGATCACAAAAGTCTGCTGCCGGTCGGCGTGAAGCTGGTGCAAGGCAGCTTCCGTCGCGGTGAGATGGTGGTCTGTGTCGCGCCGGACGGTCGCGAGGTTGCGCGGGGTTTGAGTAATTACAGTGCCCTTGAGGCGCAGAAGATTATTGGTCAGTCATCCGACGCCATTGTGCGCGTGCTGGGCTACATGGCTGAGCCGGAGTTGGTGCACCGGGATAATCTGATTCTGGTTTGATCAGTTTCTTTTGCTAGAAGGAAGATTTGATGCGCGTCGTGAAGGGAATATTGGGATTGCTGCTGGCTTTTCCGTTGCTGGCTTCGGCCGAAGAGATTGGTCAGGTTTCAACCGTGTTCAAGATTGTCGGGCCCAATGACCGGATTGTGGTCGAGGCATTCGATGATCCGAAGGTTGAGGGCGTGACCTGTTATCTGTCTCGGGCCAAGACCGGAGGAGTGAAGGGCGGTCTCGGCCTGGCTGAAGACCGTGCCGAAGCATCCATCGCCTGCCGTCAGGTCGGGCCGATTCGCTTCAAGGAAAACCTGAAGGACGGTGACGAGGTGTTCAAGGAGCGCACGTCGCTGGTCTTCAAGACCATGCAGGTCGTGCGTTTCCTGGACAAGAAGCGCAACACGCTGGTGTATCTGGTTTACAGCGACCGAGTCATCGAAGGCAGCCCGCAGAATGCCGTGACAGCGATTCCTATCCTGCCGTGGGTGCCAGCGCCTTGACGTGTAGGACCGGCTTCGGCCGGGAGGGGGGGGGCAGCTGATCCGCAGCAGCTGCGTCGTCAGAGTTCCGGTCTCCCGGCTGAGGCCGGTCCTGCGGGATCCATCACGTCCAGTCCCATTGGCTCAGCCGCGCATCGCCAAATCCCACCCAATAAAAAACCGACCCTGAGGTCGGTTTTTTAACAATCGTGTCGCTTAGGCAGCAACAGCAAGGTTCAGAGCCTTGATGTGACCATTCAGACGACCTTTATGGCGAGCAGCTTTGTTCTTGTGGATGATGCCTTTATCGGCCATACGGTCGATGATTGGCACGGCCAGAACATAAGCAGCTTGCGCTTTTTCAGCGTCTTTTGCGTCGATGGCTTTAACTACATTCTTGATGTAGGTACGAACCATGGAACGCAGGCTGGCGTTGTGGCTGCGACGCTTCTCAGCCTGTTTTGCACGTTTTTTGGCGGAAGGTGTGTTGGCCACCGTCGAGCTCCTCGAAAGACTTTTAGGAAATAGCTTACAAAATAGGCCGCGAATCATGCCGATGACTGAATTGATTGTCAAGGGTCGTCGATAAGTTCCGCCGAGTGGTGGACGTATTCGACCGGGATATTTATTTCCGGTGCGCGACCTGTAAACTCGCCGGCTTTGGCTCTGGGCTTTTGCGGCGCAGAGTATCGCATAAATGGACAGGTTAATCGCCGGTCCTTTAGCCAAGGCGCTAAATTCTTTAATGAACCTACTCAAATCATTGGCCGCCGTTAGCTCTATCACGCTGCTTTCAAGGGTGCTGGGCTTCATTCGTGACACCATCATCGCGCGTACCTTTGGCGCCGGGATGGCCACCGATGCCTTCTTCATTGCCTTCAAATTGCCCAATCTGCTGCGTCGGATTTTTGCCGAGGGGGCTTTTTCCCAGGCCTTCGTGCCGATCCTGGCGGAATATAAAAGCCAGCAAGGCGAGGAGGCCACGCGCACCTTTGTGGCTTACGTGACGGGCTTGCTGACGCTGGTGCTGGCGCTGGTCACGTTGCTTGGGGTCGCTGCGGCTCCCTGGGTGATCTGGGCCACGGCGCCGGGCTTTGCCGATACGCCAGAGAAATTCGCCCTGACCTCGGATCTGCTGCGGGTAACCTTTCCTTATATATTGCTGATTTCCCTTTCTTCCCTCGCGGGCGCGATTCTCAATACCTGGAACCGCTTTTCCGTTCCGGCCTTCGTGCCCACGCTGCTCAATGTCAGCATGATCTTCTTTGCCCTGTTCCTGACGCCTTACTTCGATCCACCGGTAATGGCCCTCGGCTGGGCCGTGCTGGTGGGCGGGCTTTTGCAGCTGCTCTACCAACTCCCGCACCTGAAAAAAGTCGGCATGCTGGTATTGCCGCGGCTGAATCTGCGCGACAGCGGCGTCTGGCGCGTAATGAAACAAATGCTGCCCGCCATCCTTGGCGTCTCAGTGAGTCAGATTTCTCTGATTATCAACACGATTTTCGCCTCGTTCCTGGTAGCCGGTTCGGTGTCCTGGATGTACTACGCCGACCGTTTGATGGAGTTGCCATCGGGTGTGCTGGGCGTCGCGCTGGGTACGATTCTGTTGCCGATCCTCTCGAAAACCTACGCCAACAAGGATCGCCACGAGTATTCACGGATTCTGGATTGGGGGTTGCGTCTGTGCTTCGTGTTGGTCCTGCCGTGCACCCTGGCGCTGGGTATCCTTGCCGAGCCGCTGACTGTTTCCCTGTTCCAGTACGGTAAATTCGACGCGATGGATGCCACCATGACGCAACGCGCCTTGATCGCTTATTCCGTGGGTTTGCTGGGCATCATCGTCATCAAGGTCCTCGCCCCAGGGTTTTATGCGCAACAAAATATTCGCACCCCGGTGAAAATCGCCATCTTCACCCTCATAGTGACTCAACTGCTGAACCTGGTTTTCATTGGCCCGCTGCAACACGCCGGTCTGGCGCTGGCGATCAGTGTGGGCGCCTGTATTAATGCTCTGTTGTTGTTCTGGCAGTTGCGCAAGCAGGATCTGTTTCAACCACAGCCGGGGTGGAGGAAGTTTTTCTTCAAGCTGGTGTTGGCGGTTGGCGTGATGTCCGGCGTATTGCTGGGGCTGATGCACGTTATGCCGGAGTGGAGCGAAGGGCACATGCTGGAGCGCTTCATTCGCCTGGGCGGGCTGGTTGCGGCGGGGCTGGTCGCCTATTTTGCGTCGCTGCTATTGCTGGGTTTTCGCCTGAAAGATTTCGCCCGTAGCGCGGTAATGTAAGTAGCAGTTGTAACGGGTGGTCGTCGGTTTTTTGCGTTGCAGGCCGGTGACTGTTGTTTTGCCTCGGTGAGTTGCCTGTCGTCCGGGGCTGTGTGTGGTTATAATCGGCCACTTTATGAGCAAGAAGTGCGTTATGCAGCTGGTTCGAGGCCTCCATAATCTGCGCCCCCAGCATCGGGGCTGCGTCGCCACTATTGGCAACTTTGACGGTGTTCACCGGGGCCACCAGGCTATTCTGGCGCGCTTGCGTGATCGCGCTGTCGAGTTGGGCGTGCCCAGTTGCGTGGTCATTTTCGAGCCGCAACCTCGTGAGTTTTTCACCCCGGCCACCGCTCCGGCGCGTCTGGCACGGTTGCGGGACAAGCTTGAACTGCTGGCCGCCGAAGGCGTTGACCGGGTGCTGTGTCTGGCGTTCAACCAGCGTTTGAGCAAGCTCAGTGCGGCGGAATTCGTCGACACCGTGCTGATCGAAGGGCTGGGAATACAACATCTTGAGGTGGGCGATGATTTCCGGTTCGGTTGCGACCGAATCGGCGATTTCGACTTCCTGCAGCAAGCGGGCAATGTCCGTGGCTTCACGGTCGAGGCGGCGCAGACCGTTGAGATCGATGGCGTTCGCGTCAGCAGCACCAAGGTGCGCAACGCCTTGGCAGTGGCGGATTTTGCCCTTGCCGAGCGGATGCTTGGCCGCCCGTTCCGGATTACCGGGCGCATCCTGCACGGCCAGAAGCTGGCGCGGCAGTTGGGTACGCCCACTGCCAACGTGCAACTCAAGCGCCGTCGCGTTCCGCTGACCGGGGTGTATCTGGTCAGTGCGAGCATTGATGGCAAGACCTGGCCGGGAGTCGCCAATATTGGCGTGCGCCCGACTGTGGCAGGTGACGGCAGTGCCCACCTTGAAGTGCATCTTCTGGATTTTGCCGGCGATCTTTATGACCGGCGTTTGACGGTGGCTTTCCACCATAAGCTGCGTGATGAGCAGCGTTTCGCCTCACTGGAGGCGCTCAAGACGGCGATCAATGCGGACGTCGCCGCCGCCCGTGCCCATTGGCACGGCTAACCGCTAATTAAGAGCCCGAAATGACCGACTACAAAGCCACGCTTAATCTTCCGGACACCGCCTTCCCGATGAAGGCCGGCCTGCCCCAGCGCGAGCCGCAAACTCTGCAGCGCTGGGACAGCATTGGCCTGTACCAGAAGCTGCGCGAAATTGGCAAGGATCGTCCAAAGTTCGTGCTGCACGACGGTCCTCCTTACGCCAACGGCAATATTCACATCGGTCACGCCGTTAACAAGATTCTCAAGGACATGATCACTCGCTCGAAAACCCTTTCGGGCTTTGACGCGCCTTATGTTCCGGGCTGGGACTGCCATGGCCTGCCGATCGAGCACAAGGTCGAAGTGACCCACGGCAAAAACCTGCCTGCGGACAAGACCCGTGAGCTGTGCCGCGCCTATGCCGCTGAACAGATCGAAGGTCAAAAGGCCGAGTTCATCCGTCTGGGTGTGCTGGGTGACTGGAGCAATCCTTACCGCACCATGGACTTCGCCAACGAGGCTGGGGAAATCCGTGCCCTGGCGGAAATGGTCAAGGGCGGCTTCGTGTTCAAGGGCCTCAAGCCTGTGAACTGGTGTTTCGATTGCGGCTCGGCCCTGGCTGAAGCTGAAGTCGAATACCAGGACAAGAAATCCTCCACCATCGACGTGGCATTCCCGATTGCCGACGAGGCGAAACTGGCTGCGGCATTTGGCCTGGATTCCCTGAGCAAGCCTGCCTCCATCGTGATCTGGACCACCACCCCGTGGACCATCCCTGCCAACCAGGCGCTGAACGTTCATCCCGAGTTCGAATACTCGCTGGTTGATGTGGGCGACAGGTTGCTGGTGCTGGCTTCGGAGCTGGTCGAGTCGTGTCTGGTTCGTTACAAGCTGGAAGGTACGGTCCTGGCCACCACAACAGGTGCGGCGCTGGAACTGATCAACTTCCGCCACCCGTTCTATGACCGTCTGTCGCCTGTGTATTTGGCCGACTACGTCGAGCTGGGCGCCGGTACTGGCGTGGTTCACTGTTCGCCTGCCTATGGCGTCGACGACTTCGTGATCAGCAAAAGCTACGGCTTGACCAACGACGACATCATCAGCCCGGTGCAGAGCAACGGCGTGTATGTGGAGTCGCTTGAGTTCTTTGGCGGCCAGTTCATCTTCAAGGCTAACCAGAACATCATCGACAAGCTGGCCGAAGTCGGCAGCCTGATGGACACCGAAACCATCACTCACAGCTACATGCACTGCTGGCGCCACAAGTCGCCACTGATCTACCGCGCCACGGCGCAGTGGTTCGTGGGCATGGACAAGCAGCCTGAAGTGGGCGACACCCTGCGCGAGCGGGCCGTGAAAGCCATCGAAGACACCCAGTTCGTACCAGCATGGGGTCAGGCTCGCCTGCACTCGATGATCGCCAATCGCCCGGACTGGTGCATCTCCCGTCAGCGTAATTGGGGCGTGCCGATCCCGTTTTTCCTGCACAAGGAAAGCGGCGAACTGCACCCACGCACTGTCGAGCTGATGGAGCAAGTCGCGCTACGCGTCGAGAAAGAAGGCATCGAAGCCTGGTTCAAGATGGACGCCGCCGAATTGCTGGGTGATGAGGCGCCGAAGTACGACAAGATCTCCGATACCCTGGACGTCTGGTTCGACTCCGGCACGACTCACTGGCACGTGCTGCGCGGCTCACACCCGATGGGTCACGAGAGCGGCCCGCGCGCCGACCTGTACCTGGAAGGTTCCGACCAACACCGTGGCTGGTTCCATTCGTCACTGCTGACCGGCTGCATGCTGGATGACCACGCCCCGTACCGCGAATTGCTGACCCATGGTTTCGTTGTCGACGAAAACGGTCGCAAGATGTCGAAATCGCTGAACAACGTCGTGGCACCGCAAAAGGTCAACGATTCACTGGGCGCCGACATCATGCGTCTATGGGTATCGGCAACTGACTACTCCGGTGAAATGGCGGTTTCCGATCAGATCCTGCAGCGCAGCGCTGACGCCTACCGGCGGATCCGCAACACCGCACGCTTCCTGCTCTCGAACCTGAGTGGCTTCAACCCTGCGACGGATATCCTGCCGCCGGAAGAAATGCTCGCCCTGGATCGCTGGGCCGTGGACCGTGCGTTGCTGCTGCAACGCGAGCTGGAAGAGCACTACGGCGAATACCGCTTCTGGAACGTGTACTCCAAGATCCACAACTTCTGCGTGCAGGAGCTCGGTGGTTTCTACCTGGACATCATCAAGGACCGTCAATACACCACGGCTGCCGACAGCACCGCGCGCCGCTCGTGCCAGACCGCGCTGTTCCACATCTCCGAGGCGCTGGTGCGCTGGATCGCACCGATCCTGGCCTTCACCGCCGACGAGCTGTGGCAGTACCTGCCGGGCGAACGCAACGAATCGGTGATGCTCAACACCTGGTATCAGGGCCTCAGCGAAATGCCCGCCGACTTCGAGCTGGACCGCGCCTACTGGGAGCGGATCATGGCGGTGAAGGTTGCGGTCAACAAGGAAATGGAAAACCTGCGTGCGGCCAAGGCGATTGGCGGCAACCTTCAGGCTGAAGTCACCTTGTATGCTGAAGACTCGCTGGTGGCCGACCTGTCGAAGCTGAGCAATGAATTGCGCTTCGTACTGATCACCTCTACGGCCAGCGTCGCGCCTCTGCTGGACGCGCCGGCCGATGCGGTAGTGACCGAAGTTCCTGGTCTGAAGCTCAAAGTGGTCAAGTCCGGTCATGCCAAGTGCGCCCGTTGCTGGCACCACCGCGCAGACGTCGGCGTGAACCCCGAGCACCCGGAGATCTGCGGTCGCTGTGTAGATAACATCAGCGGCACCGGCGAGGTTCGCCACTATGCCTAATGCGCCTAAAGCAGGCTTGGGTCGTTTGTCCTGGCTCTGGTTGAGCTTGCTGGTGCTGGTTATTGACCAGGCCAGCAAGTATTACTTCGAGAACCGGCTGGAATTGTACGAACAGATCGTGATCATTCCGGACTACTTCAGCTGGATGCTGGCGTACAACACCGGTGCGGCCTTCAGCTTCCTGGCCGACAGTTCGGGCTGGCAGCGCTGGCTGTTCGCCCTGATCGCCATCGTGGTCAGTGGCGTGCTGGTTGTCTGGCTCAAGCGTCTTGGGCGCGATGAAACCTGGCTGGCCATTGCCCTGGCACTGGTGCTGGGTGGCGCGCTGGGTAACTTGTACGATCGCATCGTCATTGGCCATGTGATCGACTTTATCTTCGTGCACTGGAAAGAACACGGCTTCCCGGCCTTCAATGTTGCGGACAGTGCAATCACTGTGGGCGCAATCATGCTGGCGCTGGATATGTTCAAGAGCAAGAAAACCGGAGAAACCGTTAATGACTGAACAGTTATTGACCGAGCAACGCATCGGTCAGAACACGGAAGTCACCCTGCATTTTGCTTTGCGCTTGGAAAACGGCGACACAGTCGACAGCACGTTTGAAAAGGCTCCGGCCAAATTCAAGGTGGGTGACGGCAATCTGTTGCCAGGTTTCGAGGCCGCAATATTTGGCTTCAAGGCGGGTGATCGACGTACTGTGCAGATTCTGCCGGAAAACGCCTTCGGCCAGCCGAACCCGCAAAACGTGCAGATCATCCCCCGTTCGCAGTTCCAGGACATGGAGCTGTCGGAAGGTTTGCTGGTGATCTTCAATGATGCGGCCAATACTGAGCTGCCGGGCGTAGTGAAAGCTTTCGATGACGCGCAAGTGACCATCGACTTCAATCACCCGCTGGCGGGCAAGACCCTGAACTTCGAAGTGGAAATCTTTGAGGTCAGAGCGCTTTAAGCGTTGAGTCTGAACCGAGCCCGGCCTTTGCCGGGCTGTTTCGCACGTAGATAAGAGGCACCTATGCAAATCAAACTCGCCAACCCCCGCGGCTTCTGCGCTGGAGTGGATCGTGCGATCGAAATCGTCAATCGCGCCCTGGAAGTGTTTGGCCCGCCGATCTATGTGCGCCACGAAGTGGTTCATAACAAATTTGTCGTCGAAGACCTGCGCGCTCGCGGTGCGATCTTCGTCGAAGAGCTGGATCAGGTGCCGGATGACGTCATCGTGATCTTCAGCGCCCACGGCGTTTCACAGGCCGTGCGCACCGAGGCATCCGGTCGTGGATTGAAAGTCTTTGATGCTACCTGCCCACTGGTGACCAAGGTCCACATCGAAGTGGCTCGCTACAGCCGCGACGGTCGTGAGTGCATTCTGATCGGCCACGAAGGTCACCCGGAAGTCGAAGGCACCATGGGCCAGTACGACGCCAGCAATGGTGGTGCGATCTATCTGGTCGAGGACGAAGAGGATGTTGCCAATTTGCAGGTGCGTAACCCGCAAGCCTTGGCGTTCGTGACCCAGACGACCTTGTCCATGGACGACACCAGCCGTGTGATCGATGCACTGCGCACTCGCTTTCCAGCGATCGGCGGCCCGCGTAAAGATGACATCTGCTACGCCACGCAGAACCGCCAGGACGCGGTCAAGCAATTGGCTGATGAGTGCGATGTGGTACTGGTGGTCGGCAGCCCGAACAGCTCCAACTCCAACCGCTTGCGTGAGCTGGCTGAACGCATGTCGACTCCGGCTTACCTCATCGACGGCGCCGAAGACATGCAGCGCAACTGGTTCGACGGTGTTGAACGTATCGGCATCACGGCAGGTGCCTCGGCTCCGGAAGTTCTCGTGCGTGGCGTGATCCAGCAACTGCACGCCTGGGGCGCAACCGGCGCAGACGAACTGGCTGGCCGCGAAGAAAACGTCACCTTCTCCATGCCGAAGGAACTGCGGGTCAAGTCGTTGTTGTGATGCTTTGTCTGTAGGAGCCGCCGCAGGCTGCGAAAGCGATTTGTCAGATACATCGCTTTCGCAGCCTGCGGCAGCTCCTACAGATCGTGCACATTTCTAGGCGCAGCGCTGTCCTGTAGGAGCCAACTTGTTGGCGAGGCGGTGTGGCAGGTTCGGCGCTTCGTCAGCAGAGCCGCCCCTAGCCGCAACGTTCTTCGGGCAGGGTCTTGCTCTCAATCCTCACTCTACCGGCACTGGCCAATTTCACTTGGTGGTAGGTTATGGGCTTGTCCGCGTCGCAAATTGACAGCGTTCCTGAAACAAAACCATTGCCTACCGCAGCGCCCAGCCCGTTGAACCTGATGGATTGCGTTATCTGTCCGTTGCCGACCACAGGCACCTTTCCGCTTCGTGCTCGGTCCACGAGAATCAGATCGTCTTCGGTGCCTTTTGGATCTACGACGATTTGCCAGCCCTTACCCCATTGCCCATCAATCGCGCGGATGACTACTGGCTGATTGCGCACCACGGCCTCGTGCCGCGCCGTTCGTATCCCACTCGCCAACTGCTGCGCCACATCAAACCGTCGCTGCGCCGTGACCATTTCAGCCATCGCGGGAAGCGCGACGCTCGCCACAACACCCATGACCACCAGCGTTACAAGCAGCTCGATCAGCGTAAAACCTGACTGTTTCATGTGCTTTCCTCCCTGGAAATATTTTCCCTAGAACCCCATCCGGGCATTCGTCCCAGCCAAACAACCGTATATCCTCCTGTCTGCCTTGGGACGCGACTGCTGCCCTATAGTCGTAACGTTAAGGAGACACTCAATGACCCGCCGCGCCAAGGGCTTTACCCTCATCGAATTGTTAATCACTGTGACGCTGGTGGGGATTCTGGCGGCCATTGCGGTGCCGAATTTCAGCAGCATGATTCAGAAATCCAAGGCAGATTCCGAAGTAAGTGACCTGCAGCGGGCGCTCAACTTTGCGCGGCTGGAGGCGATAAACCGAGGGGTGAACATGAAAGTGCTGCCGACCACGGGAACTGCCTGGACCACTGAGTTGAAAGTTGTGGTGTCTTCCGATGCGAATGCCATTCCCGTCCGGGTCATTGCGCCCCTGAGCAGTGGGGCGACGCTGACCACCAACAATGTCGCCGCCATCGAATTCAATAATCTGGGTGGCCTGGCTTCACCCGCTACGGCGGTTGCAATGACTTACACATTGGGCAGCAATGTCAGGACCTTGAATATAGGCTTGAACGGTCGAATTCAATTGCTTTGAGTGGAAACTGAATATGCGCAAGGGATGTAAACGTCGCCAGAAAGGCATGACGCTGATCGAAGTACTGGTTTCAGTATTGATTCTGGCCATTGGCATATTGGGTGCCGCAGCAATTCAATTGAATGCCCTCAAATACACCGACAGCTCGGCGATGACCAGCCAGGCGAGTTTTATTGCCTACGACATGATGGACAGAATTCGGGCGAACGTAGATGGCAATGCCGTCGCCAATGGGGCAGCGAGTGTATTGGGATCCTATGCGTTGGGGTCGCTGGCCTCTGCGCCAACGGCCGGCAACCTGAATGATGCCAGGGTCCAGGATTTGTTCGACTTCCGAACCAATGTCACTGCTTTTGCAGGTACCGATGGTGCGAACAGCAAGATTGTGATCAATCCCCCTGAGGTGACCATCACCATTTACTGGAACGATGCCCGCGCCGCCGGCGCTAGTGACGTTGCGCTCTCCGCTTCAGCGGCTAGCGCCACTCAACGAAGCTTTGAGTTGAAGTCCCGTGTCGGCGTGAATGCGGTGACCCCATGAGAAAGTTATCCAAAGGCTTCGGCCTGATCGAAATCATGGTTGCCCTGGTGTTGGGGTTGGTGATTTCCATGGGAGTGATCCAGATTTTCGTTGCCTCCCGTGGCACCTACACCACGCAGAACACCTCGGCCCGCATGCAGGAAGACGCTCGGTTTGTGTTGAGCAAAATGATGCAGGAAATCCGCATGACGGGCATGTTCGGCTGTTTGAGTGTGGATAACCTCACGCCCGCGAGCGGTTCATTGACGGTTAAACCGGCAGCGTTCAACAACCCGATCCTCTGGAATAACGCCACCAGTACGTTAACCCTGATCACTGCGGATATCGGTGGCTCGGGAGGTACACCGACGTGGACAGTAGCTTCCGACTGCCAAAGCAGCACGACGCTCTATGCCGGAAAAGGATCACTGGGCGCCGGACAGGTGGCTTTCCCGTTGCGCCAACTGACCTACGTGTTCAGTGGCACTGATTTGAAAGTCGCGGTAGGTACCGATACGTCTACCTCTAACCAGCAGCCACTGCTCAGCAACGTCCGCGCCTTGAACATCTCCTTTGGTCTAGCGGGGACTCCCATGACGTACACCACCGCGATTACCACCGGCAATGCGGCGAACATCCGCAGTGTGCGCATCGGGCTGACGTTATATGACCCAAGCGGCAAGGTCCGGGATCAGGTTTATAACGTGGTAGCTGCCGTGCGTAACCGGTTTTGAAGGGGCTTCATGCAATGAGTACACACAGACGCAGCCTGCCGTCATCCCAGACAGGCATGGTGCTGGTAGTGAGCCTTATATTTCTGCTGCTACTGACATTGCTGGGCGTATCGGCGATGCAGAACGCAACCATGCAGGAAAAGATGTCCGGCAGCGTGATGGTGCGTAATCAGTCCTTTCAGTATGCGGAGGCGGCGTTGCGATTGGGTGAGTCGGCTATTCAGGTAAAGGACTTCGTTCTTGCAAAATGCACCAGTCCGGCAACCTGCGCGCCGCCACCGGAGTCCACCGGCTACCCGAATCCGGGCAATAACAGTGCCTCTGGCGTGACTTGGGTCCGGGCCGGGGAGAACGGGGTTTACGCACTCCAGAATATTGGTACCACTACAACCCCAATCAGTCGTCCCCCCACCTGCTCGGCCAGTAGTACCGTGACCCTGTACCGCGTGACCGCATCAGCCAAACAAGGCACGTCAGTAACCGTGCTGGAGAGTATCTATGCCAATTGTTAAAACGCTCCGCCGTGGGTTGAAGTATTTCTACGGGGCGTTGTTGGCGTTGTACCTCATGGTTCCAGCGTATGCGGCGTTTGTCCCCGCACAGGTTCCATTGTTGAGTTCGTCGGCAGTCAAACCGAATGTGATGCTTCAGGTCGATAACTCGGGAAGCATGGACACTATCATCTTTGATGCGGGTTATGATCCTTTGCCTTCACGGCCGCGTATATACCGGCCGGTTTACAGATGCAGTTTGTTCATTTTCTGCGGTTACTATCAGGGGGATGAAGTTTCACCCGCAAGTACTAAGGCGGATTATGTATTTATCAACACCCTGAGTCGCACTGGGTGCAATGATGGCTATAGTTTTTGGCGCAATAGCAACTCCTCAGTTGTTTGTCTGCCTCTGGCGGATCCGCAAGGCGGGGGTAGAACCCGTTATCCTGTTAGCTATCTTTCCTACCTGGTATCGCAGGCACTGCTAAACAAAGACCTCTCCGGAATTCCCACCGAAAGTCGAATGACCACTGCTATCGATGTAGCCAAAAAACTGGTCGACGTAGCCAGTAAACCGTCAGGCAATAACTCAGGCTTACGCATGGGGTTAGCTTCTTATAATGTCGTCAGGAATAGTGATAGCGGTCCTGGCGGTAATATAAAACAACCCGTCGTAGACATTAATGCCGTGCAACCCAGACTTTATGTTCCAGAAGTGACAGCCGCAACGGCGGATGCAAACTATAAAGCGTTGATCAAGGCAATTGATACGCTGTCGGCAGAAGCTAATACGCCATTGGCTGAAACGTACTATCAGGTTACGCGCTATTTTAGGGGTCTTACTCCGTCCCCTGCCTGGGATGCAACGTCAACACTCGCGAAGTCGCCCAGCGTGTTCACAAGTCCGATTCAATACCGCTGTCAAAAGAATTATGGGGTGGTTATTACAGATGGACTCCCTACTTATGACAGGACATTCCCTTCGGATGACCCCGACTACACTTCAGATCCCGCCAGGTCGCTGCCTAATTGGGATCAGGTAAATAATGATGGACCCTTGAGAGACGAGAGTGATGAAGGGGACAGTCTCTACCTGGATGATGTCGCGAAATTTGCCTATGACATCGACATGCGCAAGGATACCGGCTCGGTTAAAGTTGACCTCGCGCAAAAAAGCTGGGACGTGGGAGGGTTCCCCAAGCAGAACCTCAGCACGTACACCATTGGATTCACCGTTGCAGATCAAATGCTGCTTGATGCCGCAGACGATAAACATGGGCACGGAAAGTATTTTCAGGCTAATGACAATGCCGGTCTCACAGTTGCCTTGAATCTAGCGCTCAGCGATATCTACGCGAAAATCGGTTCGGGTGGTGGGGGCGCGGCCAACTCAACCACCTTGACTTCTGGCACCCGTTTTTATCAAACGCTGTATGACCCTAGCGATTGGCACGGGACCATCAGGGCTTATGATCTTGATTCAACAACCGGTGCATTGTCGGGCGTCAAATGGAGCACGGACAACCTCATTGTGAGCGGGGCAAAGGATCCTGTTTTTGAATCCTGGAGCACAGATACAACGCCTAGAAAAATAGAATTGAAATACGATTCTTTTTCGACTGCTCAGAAAACAACGCTCAATACAGGCCTACCAACGGATGTGAAAGGTACGGATCTGGTCAACTGGGTCAAGGGCATTCCAAATGCGAAATTGCGCCCGCGCACGATATTACTCGGCGATATTATCAACTCACCCTTGATAGCTTCTATTCCTACCGATAAAACGTCCGCTGATTTGGTAGGTAGTACGTCCTATAGCGATTATTTGGCGACCAAAGCCAAATCCATGTCATACAGCCTACTGGTTAATGCCAATGACGGCATGTTCAACGTGATAAATGCCGACGGCACACGTCGGTATGCTTATATGCCCTCCACGGCGCTTCCTTCACTGGCCACCGTTGCGACGATTGGTTATGGTTCCGGCACCCACAAATTCACTGTTGACGGGCAAATTGCGGTTTTTGATACTCAGCTAGGTACATCTTGGCGGACCGTGGCTTTTGGTGGGGTTGGAGCGGGAGGGAGCGCGTATTTTGCGGTCAAACTTTTCGAAGGGACAGCAGATTCAACTGAAGCTCTGTGGGAGGTTAAAGCGCCTGCCGAGCAAAATGCCAACAATCCATACAACAACCTTGGTTATGCCTATTCGAAGCCAGATGTAGGCCGGATGATCGATGGCACTAGCGTTGTTGTGCTGGGCAACGGCTATGGCAGTTTTACCGGTAGAGCGTCCTTGTTTATCCTGAACGCCAATACCGGAGCTGTTATAAAAGAAATTCAAACGCCAATGGTCGATGCTGGGGAGACTTTTAATGGTTTGTCTTCAGTCAAGCTGGCAGTTAATTCACAGAACATCGTTCAAGCCGCTTACGCGGGCGACTTGAAAGGCAGAATGTGGAAGTTTGATCTGACCGGAGGTATTGGCGACTGGAAGGTAGCGTTCGGCGGCAAGCCTTTCTTCAACACGTCAAATGGAATCAAACAGCCGATCACGGTCCAGCCGATACTATTGGACCACCCGAGCGGTAACGGAAAGATTGTCTATTTTGGTACTGGCAAATTCAGTGAAGTTGCTGACAAGACGTCTGTAGACCAACAGGCGTTTTATGCAGTATGGGATGCCCCCACAGGCGTTGGTGGCATTGTCCCGGACAATCTGCAGCAGCAGAGCATCATTGACCCTCCAGTGAGTGGCAAAAATGCTACTTATTACAAGTCAACCAGCAAGGATTTTGAGTGGAATGCCAAAGCTGGCTGGTTTATGTCGCTTGCCACTGCTACTCCCTATCTCGGTGAGCGGATTATTTATCCGGCGCAAACCAGTCGAGGGCGGATTATTTTCACCACCGCTGCTGTGAACTCCAACGACCCTTGTGAAAGCGTCGGCACTGGTCGCCTGTTTGAGCTTGATGCTGCCAAGGGCGGGATGCTGACTTATCAGGTGCTTGATACCAACGGTGATAACGACGTAAGCAGTGCCGATATTATTGTTTCGGGGATGGGGATTGGCACTGGTATACCTAATTTGGCGTCTATCGTTGCGGGTACTTCGCAGAACAATGACAACAAATACTTGATTGACTCCAGCGGTGGCGCGGCTCTTAAAATCGTCGAAAAAGGCGGCACCGCCAACATTTACCAACGCATCATGTGGCGACAAATTCAGTAAGGAGTGCGGTCCATGCGTTTCAGATCCAAAGGCTTTACCTTGATCGAGCTCATGATTGTGGTGGCGATTGTCGGTATTCTGGCCGCCATCGCTTACCCCAATTACACGGAGTACACGAAGCGTACCCAGCGGTCTGCTATCGCAAGTCTTCTGTCGGAGCAGGCCCAGGCACTGGAAAGGTATTACTCCCAGCGAGGGCAGTACAGCGATGTATCGGGTTCGCCGCTAACGCTTTCAACGGGCAACGCGTATTACAAGATTGCAGCGGACCGCCCTGGCCAGACGTACACCCTGACCGCTACGCCCATCGCCACAACGATGATGAAGGGTGACAAGTGCGGCAACTTCGTGATTACCAACACCGGTAAAATCAGCAACTCTACGGGGCTGGCAACCAGAGACTGCTGGGGCCGCTAAGCCCTTTTTCAGAACGAGAACACGATGTCCAAGCAGGTTGTGATTGTCGGTGGCGGTGTCATCGGTTTGTTAACAGCGTTTAACCTCGCCTCCGAGGCGGTCAATGTGACGCTGCTGGATCGTTCAGGACTGGGGCAAGAATCTTCATGGGCGGGAGGCGGAATTGTTTCGCCGCTTTATCCCTGGCGCTACAGCTCGGCAGTCACGGCGTTGGCTCATTGGTCCCAGGACTTTTATCCGCAACTGGCCGAGCGTCTTTTTGCCCGGACGGGTATCGATCCTGAAGTTCATGTCACCGGCTTGTACTGGCTGGATCTGGACGACGAGCAAGAAGCGCTGGACTGGGCCACTCGCGAACACCGGCCGCTCAACGCGGTGGATATTTCAGAAGTGCACGATGCGGTGCCTGTGTTGGGTGAGGGCTACAGCCGCGCGATCTACATGGCCAAGGTCGCCAACGTGCGTAACCCGCGTCTGGTCAAATCCCTGAAAGCAGCCTTGATGGCCATGCTCAATGTCACGCTGATCGAGCAGTGCGAAGTGACAGGCTTTGTCCGGGACGGTGAACGGGTGACAGGCGTAACGACGGGCATTGGCGACATTCTTGCTGATGAAGTTGTGCTCACAGCGGGTGCCTGGAGTGGCGAACTGCTCAAGACCCTTGGCCTTGAATTGCCAGTCGAGCCGGTCAAAGGCCAGATGATTTTGTACAAATGCGCAACGGATTTTCTGCCGAGCATGGTGCTGGCCAAGGGGCGTTATGCGATTCCGCGCCGGGACGGCCACATCCTGGTGGGCAGTACGCTGGAACATGAAGGCTTCGATAAAACCCCCACCGATGTGGCGCTGGCGAGTCTGAAGGCTTCGGCGGTGGAGCTGATCCCTGCGTTGGCGGATGCCGAGGTGGTAGGGCACTGGGCGGGCTTGCGTCCGGGTTCGCCAGAAGGGATCCCTTATATTGGGCCGCTGTCCGGGTTTGAAGGGCTTTGGCTCAACTGCGGGCATTATCGCAACGGCCTGGTGCTGGCCCCCGCTTCCTGCCAGTTGCTGGCGGATCTGCTGCTGGGACGTGAACGAGTGATTGATGCTGCGCCCTATTCGCCGGATGGCCGGGTTCTGTCGAGCAATTGATGCACATGTGGGAGCGAGCTTGCTCGCGAATGCTATGGCTCGGGCGATACATATTCGTCAGATCTACAGGCCCCTTCGCGAGCAAGCTCGCTCCCACGGGATACCGAGTCCCCTCTACTCCAACCCCAATTTCTTCAACCGATAGCGCATCGACCGAAATGACAGGCTCAGGCGTTGGGCGGCGGCGGTTCGGTTCCAGCGGGTTTCTTCCAGTGCCTGGAGGATCAACTTGCGTTCGATGCTTTCCAGGTAATCTTCGAGGTTGTCAATGTCAGCGAGGTTGGCGCTGTCCTGTTCGGCGGGGGCGGTGTGGGCCAGGCGCAGGTCGGAGACGTTGATCTGGTCGTTTTCACACAGCGTATGGGCGCGCTCAAGGATGTTCTCCAGTTCGCGCACGTTACCGGGGAAGCGGTAGCTTTTAAGTGCTTCAAGCGCCTGGGGCGCAAGATGAACGGCGGGCTGAGCGCCCGTCAGGCGTTTGAGAACATGGGCGGCCAATTGCTCGATATCTTCCCGTCGTGCACGCAGCGAGGGGACTTGCAGCTCAATGACGTTCAGCCGGTAATACAGATCCTGACGGAAGCGCCCGGCAGCGACTTCAGCGCTCAGGTCCTTGTGGGTGGCGCACAGCACCCGCACATCCACCACCGACTCTTGTTGGTCGCCGACGCTCCTGATGGATTTCTCCTGAATCGCCCGCAGCAGTTTGACCTGCATGGCCAGGGGCAGATCGGCGACTTCATCGAGAAATAGCGTTCCGCCATTGGCCGCCTGGAAGAGCCCGGGTTTGTCTTCGTGAGCGCCGCTGAAGCTGCCTTTACGGTGGCCGAAGAACTCACTTTCCATCAGTTCGGTCGGGATCGCACCGCAGTTGACCGGGACAAAAGGCCGATCAACCCGTGGCCCTTGTTCGTGAATCAGGCGGGCCACCAATTCCTTGCCGCTGCCGGACTCACCACTGATGTAGATGGGAGCCTGACTACGGGCCAGTTTGCCAATCTGTTGGCGCAAGGCGCGAATGGGCGCGGAGTCGCCGAGCAACTGACGGTCGATGGCGCGTTCGGGCTGGCTGGGCGTCTGCAGCCGTAAGGCGCTGCCGACCAGCTCCCGCAGGCGACCGAGATCAACAGGCTTGGTCAGAAAGTCAAACGCACCAGCCTTTAGCGCATGGATCGCGGTATCCAGGTTGCCATGGGCAGTGATCATAGCTACCGGCACCTGGGCATGGCGCTGCTGGATATGCTGCACCAGTTCCAGGCCATTGCCGTCGGGCAGGCGCATGTCGGTCAGGCACAGGTCGAACGGCTCCCGTGCCAGCCAGTCGTGGGCCTCCTTGACGTTGCGGGCGCTGCGGGTATCGAGTTTCATCCGGCCCAGCGTGATCTCAAGGAGTTCACGGATATCGGGCTCGTCATCAACAATCAGGATCTTTGGCCGCTGGCTCATGGTCAACTCAACTTCAACGGGTGGGCGAAGGTAATACGCAGGCAACTGCCGCCACCTTCCCGAAATGTGTAGTCCAGATGTGCCTGATTGCTCTCGCACAGCTCCCGTGAAAGATAAAGGCCCAGGCCGGTGCCTTTACTTTCGGTAGTGAAAAAAGGTTCGAACAGCTTGGTCATGTGCTCACTGGCGACGCCGGGGCCGTCGTCGAGTACTTCCAGAATCGGCTGGTCACTTGACGGGTCCTGGAACAGCTTGAGCCAGACCTGAGCTTGCTCGTGATGCTTGCCACTGTAGCGCAAAGCGTTTTGCAACAGATTGCTCAATACCTGATTGAGCTGTTCGGCATCCATGCGCGTGGTCAATGAGGCGGGGCAGATATCCAGATGGATGCTTTGATTCGGCGCAATGTGGCACCTGGCTTCATCCACGAAGGCCTGCAGCCAGGCTTGCAGATCCAGCAGCTCGGGTTGAGCATCGCGCCTGCGGGACAGCTGCAAGACGTTCTCGATCACCCGGTTCATGCGGCGTGACTGGTCCTGAATGATTTGCCCCAGGCGACGATCCTCGCTGCCCAGCTCCTCGGATTCGTTGAGTAACTGCGCCGCGTGGCTGATTGCGCCTAAAGGATTGCGGATTTCGTGGGCAATACTTGCCGTCAGGCGGCCCAGCGCCGCGAGTTTGAGCTGCTGGGCCTGGCGCGATACCAGAGACAAGTCTTCAAGGAAAATCAGCGTCTGACGCTGGTCCCCGCGGTTGAGTGCGACGAAACCGGGTTGCAGGATTGGCCCGCTGGCGCTGGTGGAGATGCTGCGTGGGTCCAGCGCCGGGTTGACCAACCATTGGCGCAGACGCGTGACTAACTGCGGCGTGTAGCTATCAATGACCTCTCCAGTCAGATGATCGTGGCCCAGTAATGTGAGCGCGCTCTGGTTGGCCAGTAGCACCCGTCGCCTCGCGTCGAGGACGATAATGCCGGTGCGCATGCGGTGCAGAATCAGCGCATTGAGTTCTTCGAGATTGTCGACGTCGGCGGCACGTCGCTCGGCCAGGGCCTCGCTGATCAGCAGGCGACGGGTCAGGGCCTGGACCATCAATGCCGCGGCGAAACATAACGCCCCCAGCGAGCCGGCCTGCACGTAATGGTTCGCAGCGGAGGGGCTGTTGAAGCTGAGGTAAAACGTCAGATAGATAATGCCGATGGCCGATACAGCTGCGATCAGCAGGCCGATGCGACCGCGCAACAGCACGTTGCTGATGGCAACCGAAGCTATCAAGACGTTGCCGATACCACTGGGAGGGCCGCCCCCGGCGTAGAACAGCAGGGAGAGCAGCAGCGCATCGGCCATGGCCAAGGCAAACAGTCGTCCGTTGTGGCTGGGACGGTCCAGCAGCACCACAACCAGAATATTGAATACGAGGTACAGCCAGCACCCGGCGCGAAACAGATCCGGGTTGGCCATTTCCAGCAACTCGGTATCGAGGCTGGTCGAAACCAACAGCACCAGCATGATGCCGATGGTCAGTCGATAGAGGTGATACAGCCGAAGTATTCGCTGAGCCTGAGGACTGCCGAGTGACAGTTTTTCAGCGATCACGTGCAGCAGGGCCTTCTAGCCGATGCGCCTCGCTGCAATACCATTGATTGGCCTCGCCAAGCGCTCGGTCCTGTGGCAGATGAACACCGCATTGGGCGCAGCGGACCATGGGCGTCGCGGCGTTTTCAGTGGCAGAAGCAGTGGGCTTGCGGCGTGGTGCGGGAGGGTTGATCAGACGCTTGATAAACCACACAGCCGCCGCGATCAGCGCGACCCACATAATTAAGCGAACCATGATTTCCAGCTTAGTGATTTGAGATTTTGGGAGTGTAGCGAAGGAGGGGTGGTTGTGTCTCTGGGAGCGCTAGCCGAGACAGGAAATAGGCAATCCTTTGTGGGAGCGGTGCTTGCCCGCGATAAGGCTGGACGCGATTCACTTTAGGTCGCGGTCACCTTATCGCGGGCAAGCACCGCTCCCACAGGTTCAACGGGCAATTCAACCCACAAAAAAAGGCCCGAAGGCCTTTTCTGTTCACGCGTGGATCAGTCGAACAGACCCAGCGTCATGTAGCTGAACCACGAGCGGTCGTTGTTGCCTTCCGCTTCGTGTTCCTGTTCGTCGAGTTCGGCCTGATTTTCCGGCAGCAGCTCTTTAGGGATTGCGTCTTTGGCGTCCTGGTACTGACGGATCACGTCCTGGTTGGCGCGGGTCTGGCCCGGCGGCAGCGGCGGATTGCTTTCGATCAGACCCAATGTCGCCTTGGACAGCCACGAGCGGTTATCAGCTTCAGCTTCACGAGGTACGAATTGACCGTCCACCAGTTGCGGGTGGTTCGGGTAATTGGCTTTGAGCACTTCCAGGCTGGTGGCAGCCAGGTCGTCCAGGTGCAGGCGCTGGTAGGACTCGACCATCACTGCCAGGCCGTCGCCCACGGATGGGGTTTCCTGGAAGTTCTCGATCACGTAACGGCCACGGTTGGCAGCGGCTACATAAGCCTGACGAGTCAGGTAGTAATCGGCTACGTGAATTTCATAGGAAGCCAGCAGGTTGCGCAGATAAATCATGCGCTGCTTGGCGTCCGGCGCGTAGCGGCTGTTTGGGAAGCGACTGGTCAGCTGGGCGAACTCGTTGAACGAGTCACGCGCTGCGCCCGGGTCACGCTTGGTCTGATCCAGTGGCAGGAAGCGCGCCAGCAGGCCAACGTCCTGGTCAAAGGATGTCAGGCCCTTCATGTAATAGGCGTAGTCGACATTCGGGTGTTGTGGGTGCAAACGGATGAAACGTTCGGCAGCAGACTTCGCGGCCTCCGGTTCACCGTTCTTGTAGTTCGAGTAGATCAGCTCGAGCTGAGCCTGATCGGCATAGCGCCCGAACGGATAACGCGACTCCAGCGCCTTGAGCTTGTCAGTGGCGGTCGAATAGCTGTTGTTGCCCAGGTCGGCCTGCGCCTGCTGGTACAGCTCGACTTCGCTGAGGTTTTCGTCGATCACTTCCTTCGACGAACAGGCAGCGGTGAGTGCGAGGATGGCGATCAGCAGCAGGTGTTTCACTTGCATGGCGGCTTGCGTCCCTATAACGGTCGCTGTCTTGGGCGAGACCGTCCTGTTATGATGAGCGCCCCGCGGAACCCCCGGGGCAAAAGACGCCGTATTTAACCACAAGCGCGCTGCCGAAACCAAAGGCTAGCCGCCACCTAGTCTGGCCATGTCCGAAAATATAGAACTTCGCGCAGAGGTGCCGTCCGAATTGGGCGGTCAACGCCTCGATCAAGTCGCTGCACAATTATTCGCTGAGCACTCGCGCTCGCGCCTTTCTGCCTGGATCAAGGACGGCCGTTTGACGGTGGACGGAGGCGTATTGCGCCCTCGTGACATCGTGCACGGTGGTGCTGTTCTTCAATTGATTGCCGAGCAGGAGGCCCAGGGAGAATGGGTCGCCCAGGACATCGAACTCGATATCGTCTACGAAGACGATCAGATCCTGGTGATCAACAAGCCCGCCGGTCTGGTGGTGCACCCTGCCGCCGGTCATGCCGATGGCACGCTGCTCAATGCCTTGCTGCACCACGTTCCTGACATCATCAACGTGCCGCGTGCCGGTATCGTGCACCGTCTCGACAAGGACACCACCGGTCTGATGGTGGTGGCCAAGACGATTCAGGCGCAGACCCAGCTTGTCACCCAGCTGCAAAGCCGCACCGTCAGTCGCATCTATGAATGCATCGTGATCGGTGTCGTGACAGCGGGCGGCAAGATCGACGCGCCGATTGGCCGTCACGGTCAGCAGCGCCAGCGCATGGCAGTCATGGAAGGCGGCAAGCAGGCGGTCAGTCATTACCGCGTGCTCGAACGTTTCCGTTCCCACACTCATGTGCGGGTCAAGCTGGAAACCGGCCGTACTCACCAGATTCGCGTTCACATGGCGCACATCAACTATCCGTTGGTAGGCGATCAGGCTTACGGTGGCCGCTTCCGTATCCCGCCGGCAGCCAGCGTGACCATGGTTGATTCGCTGAAAACCTTCCCGCGTCAGGCGCTGCATGCTCGCTTCCTGGAGCTGGATCATCCGACCACCGGTAAGCGCATGAGCTGGGAATCGCCACTGCCTGACGATTTCGTCTGGCTGCTGTCGCTGCTCAAGCAGGACCGCGAGGCGTTCATCGGGTGAATGACTGGCTGACCCCTGACTGGCCCGCGCCTGCGGGGATCAAGTCGTGCGTCACTACCCGTAGTGGCGGCGTCAGTCTGGCGCCGTTCGACAGTTTCAATCTGGGCGATCATGTCGATGACGATCCGGACGCCGTGGCTGCCAATCGCCTGCGTCTGACCTCGCAACTGGATATTCAGGCCGCGTGGCTCAAGCAGGTGCATGGCTTCGTGGTAGCCGAAGCCGATCCGGCTCTGGTCGTTGAAGCTGACGCTAGTTGGACCGCCACCCCCGGAATCGCTTGCACCATCATGACTGCCGATTGTCTGCCGGCTCTGTTCTGTGATCGGGCAGGGACTCGCGTAGCAGCGGCGCACGCGGGCTGGCGTGGATTGGCGTCGGGCGTGCTGGAAGCAGCCGCCGATAGCCTCGAAGTCGCGCCCGACCAAATTCTGGTCTGGCTCGGCCCGGCTATTGGTCAGCCATCATTCGAAGTCGGTGGGGAAGTCCGCGAGGCTTTTATAAGCACGCATCCTCAAACCGATGCTGCTTTTATACCGAGCAAGAATCCTGGCCGCTTCATGGCCGACATTTACGCCTTGGCCCGCCTGCGTCTGGCTGCTCACGGGATTACCGCCGTCTATGGCGGTGGTTTCGACACCGTTACCGATCCACGCTTCTATTCCTACCGCCAGAGCGCACGCAATGGTCGCTTTGCTTCGTTGATCTGGATTGATCAAGGCTGATTTTTTTTCTCTGCGGCGGCTGGTATGAATCCGTAGTGAAGGCCTGGCCCCTTCGCGAATTTCAGCACAATTTCTGTAGGAGCTGCCGAAGGCTGCGAAAGAGGTAATGCTGACACACCGCGATTCGCAGCCTTCGGCAGCTCCTACAGGACCGAGGTGACTGTGGAGCGAGTTCAATCGCCAGACGATCATCTAGACTTCTTCGTGCAATGCTGATCCACGTCAATCAAATTCACCTTGAATCTCACGCAAACGCCCGCATGTACTTGGGCATCCAGCAGGTTTTTTTCATAGGTGTGTTTATTTGCTCCGGCCTGCTTATAGAGGAAGGTGACTAATGCGTATCGATAGATTGACCAGCAAATTACAGTTAGCGTTATCCGATTCCCAATCCCTGGCGGTAGGTCTCGACCATCCGGCCATCGAGTCTGCGCACTTGATGCAGGCTTTGCTTGATCAGCAGGGCGGCACCATCAAGCCGTTGCTCCTGCAAGTTGGCTTTGACATCAATAGCCTGCGCAAAGAGTTGAGCAAAGAGCTCGACCAGCTGCCAAAAATCCAGAACCCGACCGGCGATGTGAACATGTCCCAGGATCTGGCGCGTCTGCTCAATCAGGCGGATCGTCTGGCGCAGCAGAAAGGTGACCAGTTCATTTCCAGCGAACTGGTGTTGCTGGCTGCCATGGACGAGAACAGCAAGCTGGGTAAGTTGCTGCTCGGCCAGGGCGTTAGCAAAAAGGCCCTTGAAAACGCGATTACCAACCTGCGCGGCGGCTCGGCGGTCAATGACCCGAATGTCGAAGAGTCCCGCCAGGCGTTGGACAAATACACGGTTGACCTGACCAAGCGTGCCGAAGAGGGCAAGCTTGACCCGGTGATCGGTCGCGATGACGAAATCCGTCGGACCATTCAGGTATTGCAACGCCGGACCAAGAACAACCCGGTACTGATCGGCGAACCTGGCGTGGGTAAAACAGCCATCGCCGAAGGTCTCGCGCAGCGGATCATTAATGGTGAAGTGCCAGATGGCCTCAAGGGCAAGCGTCTGCTGTCCCTGGACATGGGCTCGTTGATTGCCGGTGCAAAATTCCGCGGGGAGTTCGAGGAGCGGCTGAAGTCGTTGCTCAATGAGCTGTCCAAGCAGGACGGGCAGATCATTCTGTTCATCGACGAGCTGCACACCATGGTCGGCGCCGGTAAAGGCGAAGGTTCCATGGACGCAGGCAACATGTTGAAGCCCGCACTGGCCCGTGGCGAGCTGCATTGCGTCGGCGCCACCACGCTCAATGAATACCGCCAATATATAGAGAAGGATGCTGCCCTCGAACGTCGCTTCCAGAAAGTTCTGGTGGATGAGCCGAGCGAGGAGGACACCATTGCGATCCTGCGTGGCCTGAAAGAGCGCTATGAGGTCCACCATAAAGTGGCGATCACTGACGGGGCGATCATCGCTGCGGCAAAACTGAGCCATCGCTATATCACGGACCGCCAGTTGCCGGACAAGGCCATCGACCTGATTGACGAGGCGGCCAGCCGCATCCGCATGGAAATCGACTCCAAGCCTGAGGTGCTCGACCGTCTTGAGCGTCGCCTGATTCAGCTGAAGGTCGAATCCCAGGCATTAAAGAAAGAAGATGACGAAGCCGCGATCAAACGCCTGGAAAAACTTCAGGAAGAAATCGTCCGTCTCGAACGTGAATACGCTGACCTTGAAGAAATCTGGACTTCGGAAAAAGCAGAAGTCACCGGTTCGGCGCAGATTCAGCAAAAAATCGAGCAGTCGCGTCAGGAGCTGGAATCCGCACGCCGTCGTGGTGATCTGAACCGCATGGCCGAATTGCAGTACGGCGTCATTCCGGATCTGGAACGCAGCCTGCAAATGGTCGACCAGCATGGCAAGCCTGAAAACCAGTTGCTGCGCAGTAAAGTCACCGAAGAAGAGATCGCCGAGGTTGTGTCCAAGTGGACGGGCATTCCGGTGGCCAAGATGCTCGAAGGTGAGCGCGACAAGCTGCTGAAGATGGAAAGCCTGCTGCACAACCGGGTTATCGGGCAGGACGAGGCTGTGGTCGCCGTTTCCAATGCGGTGCGTCGTTCCCGCGCGGGCTTGTCGGATCCTAATCGCCCAAGCGGCTCGTTCATGTTCCTGGGCCCTACCGGCGTGGGCAAGACCGAGCTGTGCAAGGCCCTGGCTGAGTTTCTGTTCGACACCGAAGAAGCCATGGTGCGTATCGATATGTCGGAGTTCATGGAGAAACATTCCGTGGCTCGTCTGATTGGTGCGCCGCCAGGTTATGTGGGTTACGAAGAGGGCGGTTATCTGACCGAGGCTGTGCGTCGCAAGCCTTACTCGGTAATCCTGCTGGATGAAGTCGAGAAGGCGCATCCGGACGTGTTCAACATCCTGCTGCAGGTGCTTGAAGATGGGCGCCTTACCGACAGCCACGGACGCACCGTGGACTTCCGCAATACCGTGATCGTCATGACCTCCAACCTGGGGTCGGCACAGATCATCGAGCTTTCGGGTGATCGCGAAGCGCAGCGCGCGGCGGTGATGGATGCAGTCAGCAATCATTTCCGGCCGGAGTTTCTGAACCGGATCGACGAAGTGGTGATCTTCGAACCTCTGGCTCGCGACCAGATTGCCGGCATCACGGATATTCAGCTGGCTCGCCTGCGCAGCCGACTGACCGAACGTGAGCTGTCGCTGGTGCTGAGCCCCGAGGCGATGGATAAGCTTATTGCCGTAGGTTACGACCCGGTGTATGGCGCACGTCCTCTCAAACGTGCGATCCAGCGCTGGATTGAAAACCCGTTGGCGCAGCTGATTCTGTCGGGTAGCTTCATGCCGGGTTCGAGTGTCACCGGCACCGTGGAGAATGACGAGATCGTTTTCAACTGATAGGATTCGCCGCTCAGGTTCGCCGGTGATGTTTACCGCTGGCGACCCTGGCGCTGTGAATAGACTCATTTGCGAGGGTTGAAAGGCCATCTGAAAAAAAATCGCAAATCATTGTCTTAAAAGCAATTTAAGGGGTTGACACCTCTTTTTAAAATTGTAGAATAGCGCGCCTCAGAGACGTGAACGCAGCGATGCAAACACATCGAAGAGGTTGAATTAACAAGTTAACAGCGCGTTAGTTCAAGGCTGCAAAGTTGTAGAAGTTGCATCTGAAATCGATAAGTTCCGCGATAGCTCAGTTGGTAGAGCAAGTGACTGTTAATCACTGGGTCCCTGGTTCGAGTCCAGGTCGTGGAGCCAGATTTCAATATGTAGCTGTATCGGGGTATAGCGCAGTCCGGTAGCGCGCCTGCTTTGGGAGCAGGATGTCAGGAGTTCGAATCCCCTTACCCCGACCATTTTTGGGTCGTTAGCTCAGTTGGTAGAGCAGTTGGCTTTTAACCAATTGGTCGTAGGTTCGAATCCCACACGACCCACCATTTTTGGCCTCAACAGCAATGTTGGGGCCGAATCTTAAAGATTTGATGCCATTCGCATCAAATCGCAGACGGCTGGTTGAGGCGTCTTTAAAAAGTTTCAAACGGGGTATAGCGCAGTCCGGTAGCGCGCCTGCTTTGGGAGCAGGATGTCAGGAGTTCGAATCCCCTTACCCCGACCATATTTACAAAGAAGCCTGATTTAGCCTTGTGCTGAGTCGGGCTTTTTTGCGTTTGTACATTTAAATCGTGAACAAACGAGCTATCGGAGGTCACTACGGCGGCGAGCGCGGGTTGTCTGAAAAAACGCTAAACCTGTAGGAGCGAGCTTGCTCGCGATGCGTTATGTCTTTCAATGAATTGTCGTCTGACCCAACGCTATCGCGAGCAAGCTCGCTCCTACATAGGTGACTAGTGACGCTTAAAGGTGTTCACCCTCAGCCACCTCCACCCGATTACGTCCGCGCTGTTTGGCGTAGTACAGCGCCGTATCGGCAGCTTTCAGCAGGCCAGTAGTGGTGTTGTCTTCATCGGGGATCATCAGAGCAACTCCCAGGCTCACCGTGAGAGTTTTGAACGGTGATGTGTCATGGGGCAGATTCAGGCTCTCGATGGCCTGGCAAATCATCTCGGCGGTCATTATTGCGTGGCTTTCGCTGCCGGACTGAGAAATGATCGCGAACTCTTCGCCGCCGTAACGTGCAACGAAATCGCCGCTTCGACGCACGTGGCTCTGAAGCGCCAGAGCAACCTGACGCAATGCATCGTCACCGGCCTGGTGCCCATAGTGATCGTTGTATTGCTTGAAATAATCCACATCAAGCATCGCCAGCATCAACCCCTGGCCATTGCGGCGGGCGCGGTGCCACTCGCTCATGAGGGTTTGATCGAACTGCCGGCGGTTGGGGATGCCGGTCAAGCCATCGGTATTACTGATCGCCGCCAGTTGCAGGTTCGAGCGCTCCAGCTCCAGCGTCCGACCCCGAACGCGGCTCTCCAGTTCAAGCTCGCGCACCTGTAACTCCTCGAGCAACACCGCAAAGCCGATACCAATCAGACACAGCGTGAAGATAAACTCCTGCGCGCGAAGCACCTGCAACTGCATGGGCAAATCACCGAACGGCTTGAACCCGGAGGTCATCATCAAGGTGATTGAAAGGGAAATGAGTGCTACGAAAATCGCTGTCCAACGGATGCCAAAGCGGAAGGCAATGACCGCAGCGCCCGGCAATAGCAGCGTAGGCGAGACAGTAAACTCGTCCATGCCGCCACCATAGTGGGCGGCGGCCGCAGCAACCAACACCAGAAGGGTCACGGCCAGCAAGATATGGTCGAACCGGGTAATGCGTTTTTGCTGGCGTAGGGGCTGGATGAATGCCAGCAGCAGCGGGGTATAGATCAGCAGGCCGAGAGCGTCACCAAACCACCATAAACGGACTAGCGTCAGATAGGCACTGGTAGCGCCGGAGACATTCTGCAGAACGACGGCTGCCAGAAGGCTGGCCGTCAGTGCGCCAATCAATGGCCCGACGAGGATGAACTTCACCAGATCTTCCAGGCGCTGCAATCGCAGGTTGGCACCGGTACGTTTCAATAACAGGAAGGTGATGGTGACTTCAGTCAGATTGACGGCGCTGAGCAGCATGGCCTCCATCAAGCCGAACGCACTCAGATTGCCCAGCACATCAGAGCTGAAGGTGACGGCGGCCAGCAGCGGTGCGCGTCGACCTTCAGAGCGCAGCAGCGCCGCCAGCAGAACGGCATTGGGCAGCCAGACAACCACGACGTTGTCCTGCGTAACGGCACAGAAGAACGTCAGCTTGACGCTGGCAAAGTGAATAAGCAGAAGCAGCGCGCAGAATAACCAACCGGGTCGCTTCCAGAATGTTTCCGAAGTGATCATCACCGCTTCCAGGTCCGGTTCGGCGCGAATGATCGTCTGGCGCTGCCGAGCTTGTCAACGTTAGGCGCGGATCAGTACAGGCTCATCGACTGGATAGTTCTGCCATCCGGCCGAATAGATGAGCCGTGAAAATTACCCGCGGTTTAACAGTATTTTCATAAAGGAGCCGGTATGATGCCGGTCCTCGTTGGGGAGTAACCTGCTTCTGAGTTATCTCTGAAGCGTTCGTATCAACATTCTCGGCAGCAGCCGTGGTGCGAACACCTTTTGGTTGGTGAGACCAGCGACACATCCATGCCGAAAGTCGGGCGTGTGGACGTGTCGTTGACTCATAGCCCGACTGAGAAGTAACCGTGAATCCCATTTCCCTGATCTTCCTCGCCCTGGCCATGTCCACAGACGCTTTCGCAGCGGCTATCGGAAAAGGCTCCAGTCTTCACAAACCACGTTTTATCGAAGCCCTGCGCACCGGTCTTATCTTCGGTGTCATCGAGGCGATCACCCCTATCATTGGGTGGGCCATCGGCCACGCGGCATCGCGGTTTGTGGAAAGTTGGGATCACTGGATCGCATTCACACTTTTGCTGATCCTGGGTCTGCACATGATCCATAACGGCTTGAAACACGAAGATGAAAGCGACGAAGAGAAGCCCGGTCAGCATTCATTTCTGATTCTCGCCGTTACCGCTTTCGCCACCAGTATTGATGCTCTCGCGGTTGGCGTGGGGCTGGCCTTTGTCGATGTGAATATTCTGGTCGCTGCGGCAGCCATCGGTCTGGCAACCATGACCATGGTGACCATCGGCGTCATGCTTGGCCGAGTGCTGGGCACCATGGTCGGCAAACGCGCGGAAATCGTGGGTGGCGTGGTGTTGATGCTGGTGGGTGCGACGATTCTGTACGAGCATTTGTCGGCTTGAGGTCGTCGCTGCTCACTGATCTGGAGTGGAGCACCTGTAGGAGCGCGCTTGCCCGCGATAGAGTTGGATCAGGCAATAATATTTCGACTGAACCAACTCTATCGCGGGCAAGCGCGCTCCTACGGATTAGATGGTCCTACAGGCCTGGGCTATTAATGCAGCTTCATGCGCGGTTCGGTGCCTTTGCCGATGCGGCTGCCGAGCATCAGCATCAGGGTGCGGAAGGTGCCGTAGAGGGCCATCTGGTGCATGCGGTACAGGGAGATGTAAAACATCCGCGCCAGCCAGCCTTCGAGCATGACGCTGCCGGTGAGGTTGCCCATCAGGTTGCCTACAGCCGAGAACTTCGACAGTGAAATCAGCGAACCGTAATCGGTGTACTTGTACTCCGACAGCGGCTTGCCTTCGATGCGTTGGCGCAACGACTTGACCAGCAGCGAGGCTTGTTGGTGGGCCGCCTGCGCCCGTGGCGGGACATTGCGGTCCGAGCCTTTCTGTGGGCAGGCAGCGCAATCGCCGAAGGCAAAAATATTGTCATCGCGGGTAGTCTGCAAGGTCGTACGTACCTGCAGCTGGTTGATGCGATTGGTCTCAAGCCCGTCGATATCCTGCAGGAAACCTGGCGCGCGAATACCTGCTGCCCAGACCTTGAGTTGCGCTGGAATCACCTGGCCGCTGGCGGTGATCAGCGATTCAGCGGTCACTTCACTCACCGCCGCATTGGTCAGCACCGTTACCCCGAGCTTTTCCAGGGTTTTGTGCACCGGCCCGCCGATACGCTCGGGTAGCGCAGGCAACACCCGTGGACCGGCTTCGATCACTGTGATGCGCAGGTTTTCCGGCTTGATCCGGCCGAGGCCGTAGGCCGCCAATTCGTGAGCGGCGTTGTGCAGTTCAGCCGCCAGCTCGACACCTGTTGCCCCTGCACCGACGATGGCGACAGTGATTTCCTTGGTGAGATCAGTTTGTCCTGCGTGGGCGCGCAGGTAGTGATTGAGCAGTTGCTGGTGGAATTTCTCCGCTTGCGCGCGGCTGTCGAGAAACAGGCAATGATCGGCCGCCCCCAGCGTGTTGAAGTCGTTGGTAGTGCTGCCGACGGCAATCACCAGCGAGTCATATTCAAGGCTGCGAGCCGGAACCAGTTCCAGACCATTTTCATCCAGGGTCGCCGCGAGGTGAATCTGTCGCGTTGCGCGGTCCAGGCCGGTCATGCGGCCGAGCTGGAACTGGAAATGATTCCACTTGGCCTGAGCCACGTAGTTCAGCTCGTCTTCATAGGAGTTGAGCGAGCCCGCTGCAACTTCGTGCAGCAGTGGTTTCCAGATGTGCGTCAGGTTGGCGTCGACCAGGGTCACGGCAGCGCTGCCTTTTTTGCCCAGGGTCTTACCCAGGCGGGTCGCCAACTCCAGACCGCCGGCGCCGCCGCCAACGATGACAATACGATGAGTCATAGGGATATCTCATAAGGTTTAAGGAATTCAGGGAGGCTGAGTCGATCTGCGCGAGCGCCAAAGTGCTGCTCATAGCGTCAGATAACTCAAAAGTCGGCTCAACAGGCCAAGGGCAACCACCACCGCAACCACCACCATCAGGAGCAGCCATGGCCGGAAAGGGCGGCGCTCGACTTGATGCTGAGGGGCTTGCAGGTACTCTTCGACACGCTTTTGGTCTTCAGGGTTCAGGCGGCTGGACATGGGAGCCTCACAAAAGAGGACGATTATTCAACGACGATCTCCAGCGGTTCGACACGCAAGGGATCGTCAAGGCGAATGATGCCGCTTTGTATCACTCGCGCGGTAATTCCGCCATGGCCGCGGACCGCTTGAAAAGTGCCGTGGCCCAACCGCTGCTCAAGCCGGGCGCAGGGCTGGCACCAGCCAGTGGTTTCCAGAATCGCCTGACCAATCCTGAATCGACGGCCTTTGAGGCTGAATAGATTGATGCCGCTGATCACCAGATTGCGCCGCAGGTCCTGAGGCACGATGGGCTGATCGGCGGGGCGATCCAGCAGCGAACCGACGACCGCCATGTGTTCCCACTGAATCAGCGTCACCTGCCGGGCATTGCGTGGGCCGGGGCGGGCGTGGTCGCCGGTCAGACCTGCTTCACGGCGGGCTTCCACAGCTTGCAGCTCAATCATCTCGCCACGGGATTCGGGGCGAACACCGATCCAGCGCACGCGGCCAGTCTGTGGCACATCGGCCAGAAGTTCTTGCAAGGGGCTCATAAGCTGATTCCAACATCAAATACGACACTGCGGCCCAGGTTGGTCCGCAGGAAATCCGGTGCATCGGGGTGGGCGAACAGCACCCGGGCAAAGGTCGGGCCGACCAGCGACAGCGAGCGCCAGCCCTGGCGCAGGTATTCAGTGGGCGGGGGGAAGTGGCTGTTGAGGTCCAGTACCTCGCGTTTCAGGCTGGTGAACGCAATGATATCCAGCTCGCCAAGGTCCAGGCCGCGTTCTTTATAGTTATGCGCTTTCTTGCGCAACGTCGGGCCCAAGCGTTGCAACAGCTCGGAGGCAGGAATGCGTTTGGGCTTGGCTTCGCGGCGCACCAACTGGCTCAGGGAGAATGCCCCGCGTCGCCGCGCCAGCTCTTCACGCCACTCGTCGTTCAAGCGACGGCCTTCATCGAGGACAAAAAACACTTCGAAGCAAGCATCGCGGAACAACACATCCGGGGGTTCCTGCCCGGCGGCGGTGAAGTCTTCGTTGCGGTGGGCGATGTTCAGACCTTGCAGCAAGCGCTGACAAACCCATCGCTCACGCTCCCACTTTCGCGCATTGGAAAGAAACGCGTTGGCTTGTTCGGCCTGGATCGTGAGCAGGCGAAGGTAGTCTGAGTCATCCATAGGGCCAAGCTTAGCGTTCAAGTCGGGGTGACTGGAAGGACAAAGATACGCGTAGTCACAGCAATCATTGACCGGTAGGAGCGCGCTTGCCCGCGATAGCAGAGTGTCAGCCACAAGTCAGTAGCTGGCACACCGTCATCGCGGGCAAGCGCGCTCCTACAGAATCGGCCTTCACCCACTCGGATCAACCAATCACCGCCTCATTTCAGCTATCGTGTTGACCCACGAATCCATCCGGGAGATTTGCACTCTTGAAACTCTGGACCTTGCTGCTGTTGATCCTGTTGCCGTTCGCTGCCCAGGCCATTGAAATCGGTGATCCGGTGCCGTCCTGGCGCCTGTTCGATCAGTTCGATGAGCCTTATGTCATGGACCCGCCGAAAACCCAGACAATCCTGGTCGCCAGCAGCATGAGCGCGGGCAAGATCATGGAAAAGGCCCTCAAGGACAAGCCCAAGGGGTTTCTTGAGGCCCGCAAAACCGTGTTTATCGCCAATATCGAGCCCATGCCGGCGTATGTCACCCGCTTCTTTGCGGTGCCGAAGATGCGCAAGGTCTACTCTTATCGGGTAGCACTGGACCGCGAGGCGCAGATCGCACCGGGCTATGGCGGTGATCCGGCCGCCGTTCAGTGGCTACAACTGCAAGACGGCAAGCTGATTGAGCGGCGTGAGTTCAACGGCCCTGACGCACTTCGCGAGGCACTCGAAAAACCATGATCGGCGCGCTGGTCCTGACCCCACAAACCATGATGTTCGGCTGGCTACTGTACTTGCCGATATTGGTTTGGGCGGTTTGGCGGGCGTCGTGGATCGAGCTGTTCACCGATAGTCGTCGGCAACATGTGCTGTTCGCCACGGTGTTCGCGCTGTTTCTGCTGTGGCTGGTGCGCCGCGACTTCGACACCGGGGTGTCTTACCACTTCATTGGCATGACGGCCGTAACCCTGCTGCTGGATTGGCCGCTGGCGATGGTTGGCGGATTTGCCGCGCAGCTTGGGCTGTTGGTCTTGGGCCGACAGGATCTCGCCGCGCTGGGCGTGAATGGGTTGTTATTCATCGATTTGCCTGTGGCGATCACTGAAGCCTGCGCAGTTCTGGTAGAGCGAGCGCAACCGAAAAGCCCTTTTGTCTACATCTTCTGTTCAGGGTTTCTGGCTGCTGCGTTGGCGAGTCTGCTGTGTCTGTTACTGGCGCTTGCGGTGCTCTGGTACGACGGGATTTTCGAGATGCCGATCTTCCTTGAGGACTTTATCGGCTATCTCTGGTTGATCATTTTTCCGGAAGCGTTCATCAACGGCATGATCATCAGCGCGCTGGTGGTGTTCAGCCCCCAATGGCTGGAGACTTTCAACCGCACGCGTTACTTGTCGGCGCCGTGGAAGGATGAGAGTGATGTCTGAGGCTGATTCCTTTCAAAAGATTATTCAGATTTGAACTGGAATGATGACCTGTGGGAGCAACCGGGGTGGCGCTCCACCTTGCTTGCGAATGCGATGTTTCAGCCGCCGGATAATGTGCCGACTGTACTGGCCCTTTCGCGAGCAAGCTCGCTCCCACAGGTTCTTTGCTTTGGTATCTAACGATCAATGCCTCTCAGGGAAATCCCCGGAAAACATCTCGTCTTCAGCATCCGGGCTGACCGGGATGGCGTGTTCTTCGGAAGCCCAGGCACCCAGGTCAATCAGCTTGCAGCGCTCGGAACAGAAGGGCCGGGAAGGGCTGGCCGCGCTCCATTCCACTGGCGCGCCGCAGGTTGGGCAGTCGACGGTCGTTGGTTGGCTCATGGCTGTTCTCCGGGCAATGTTAAATAAAAGTGATGCAGGCGCTCGACTTCGCTTTTCAGCCAAGCGTGGTCACGATCATTGACCAGCACATCGTCGGCTCGACTCAATCGTTCTTCACGACTGGCCTGGGCCTTGAGAATCGCCTGCACCTGCTCCTGGCTCGAGTTGTCGCGCAGCATCGTACGCTCCACCTGCAGTTGCTGGGGCGCATCGATTACCAGAATGCGGCGGGTCATCTTCCACTGACCTGATTCGATCAATAGCGGCGAAACCAGAATCGCATAGGGTGAATGCGCGCTGGCCAGATCGCGCTGGATTTCCTTGGCGATCAGCGGGTGCAGCAGAGCTTCCAGCCAACGCCGTTGTTCGGGATGTTCGAAGATCAAGCCGCGCAACGCGCTGCGGTTGAGCGTGCCATCGGCTTGCAACACCGTTGGGCCAAAGTGTTCGGCAATCAACGGCAGCGCCGGGCGACCGGGTTCAACTACCCAGCGTGCGGCGTGGTCGGCGTCAACGACATGAATCCCGAGGTCGAGGAAGCACTGGGCAGCGGCGCTTTTGCCACTGCCAATACCGCCTGTAAGGCCAAGAATCCAGGGTTTGAAAGCGGTTTGAGTCATCTGAAACCGGCAAAGTGCATGTAAGAGTCGGTTATTTGACCACCCCAGAGCAAAGCGATCCAGCCCGCGATGGCCAGATAAGGACCGAAGGGGATCGGCGTGCTGGTTTCAGCATTGCGTAAGCGCAAGGTGATCACCCCCAGCACCGCGCCTACCAGCGACGACAACAGGATGGTCAGCGGCAGAATCTGCCAACCGCCCCAGGCACCGAGCATGGCCAGCAACTTGAAATCGCCGTAACCCATGCCTTCTTTGCCAGTGACCAGCTTGAACAGCCAGAACACCGTCCACAAAGTCAGATAACCCGCCACCGCGCCCCACAACGCATCGCCGAGAGTGGTGAACAGGCCGAATGAGTTGACGATCAGCCCGATCCACAGCAGTGGCAACACCAGGGAATCCGGTAGCAATTGGTGGTCGGCATCAATCAGGCTCATGGCCAACAAGCCCCAGCTAAGCAGCAGCATCGCCGCTGCTGGCCAGCCGAAACCGAAATGCCAAGCGACAAAGGCCGACAACACACCGCAGCTCAGTTCCACAAGCGGATAGCGCTTGCTGATGGCGGTTTTGCAGCTTGAGCATTTGCCGCGCAGCAAGACGTAACTGACTACCGGCAGGTTTTCCCACGGGCGGATTTGATGAGCGCAATTCGGGCAGCGGGAGTGGGGTAGAACCAGATTGAAGGTTTCACCGCTGGCCTCTGGGGGCAGGCCGAGCATTTCCCGGGACTGAGTCTTCCAGTCCCGCTCCATCATGATCGGCAGGCGATAAACCAGCACGTTGAGAAAACTACCCACCAGCAAACCGAGGACTAGCGCGGATATAACGAAGGCCAGCGGGGAGCTGGCCAGGAAGTCGAGGATCAACATGGTTAGACGACGTTTCCGAGCTGGAAGATAGGCAAGTACATCGCAAGTACCAGACCGCCGACCACGACACCGAGGAACACCATGATGATGGGTTCCATCAGACTCGTCATGCTGTTAACCATGTTGTCCACTTCCTCCTCGTAGAAACTCGCGACCTTATCGAGCATAGAGTCCAGCGCTCCGGATTCTTCACCGATTGAGGTCATCTGAATCGCCAACGAAGGGAAAACTCCGGTGCTGCGCATGGAGTAATTCAGTTGCACACCGGTAGCAACGTCATTCTTGATCTTGTTAACCGCATTACGGAACACCACGTTGCCGGTGGCTCCAGCAACTGATTCCAGCGCCTCTACCAATGGCACGCCGGCGGCAAAGGTCGTTGCGAGGGTTCGAGCAAAACGGGCTACCGACGATTTATAGATAAGCGGTCCAACAATCGGCACTTTGAGGATAATTCGGTCAATCCGGTTTCTGAAGTTTTCGGAGGTTCTATGTAAGCGCTTGAAAGTGAAGAACGCAGCAACACCAGCGCCGACAATCATTAGCCACCATCTCTGCACCATCTCGGAAAGTCCGACCACCATCTGGGTGAAGAGAGGCAGTTCAGCACCGAAGCTGGCGAATACCTGCTGGAATTGCGGCACCACCTTGATCAGCAAAATACCGGTAACGATGACAGCGACGATGAGCACCGCAATTGGGTAAGTCATGGCCTTTTTAATCTTGGATTTGAGCGCCTCGGTCTTTTCTTTGTAAGTGGCGACCCGAGCCAGCAACGTTTCGAGTGCACCGGACTGTTCGCCAGCACTCACCAGGTTGCAGTACAGGTCGTCAAAGTAACGCGGCCTTCTTTTTAAAGCGGCGGCGAAGCTGTTACCTGCGGCGACGTCATCGCGTAACTCCTCGATCAGCTTGCGCATATTGGGGTTGTCAGCGCCGTCGATGATGATGTCGAACGACTGCAACAACGGGACGCCAGCCTTCATCATGGTCGCCATCTGCCGGGTAAAAAAAGCGATGTCCAGCGGTTTGACGGCCTTACCTTGGCCGAAAAGCGACATCGGCTTTTTGCGCACTTTCGTGGGATTGATGCCCTGCTTGCGCAATTGCGCCTTGATCAGGGCCGGATTCGTCCCGCTCATCTCACCAATGGTTTTCGCGCCTTGCCTATCCGTGCCTTCCCAAGTGTAAACAATGACTTTTGCTGCTTTGCTGGCCATGCTTAATCCTTGGTCACGCGGTTGACTTCTTCGAGGCTGGTTATGCCCTGCATGGCTTTGATAAGTCCGGAGGTGCGTAGATCGTTAAAACCGTCTTTGCGCATCTGAATAGAAATATCCAGCGAATTGCCTTCCTCCATAATGATGCGCTCCAGTGCTGGAGTTTTCTTGACCACTTCGTAAATTCCCACCCGGCCTTTATAGCCGCCGTTGCACAGGTTACAGCCAACGGGGGCATAAATCTTGAAGGTGCCGATCTTGTCCTCCGGGAAGCCTTCCTTGATCAAGGTCTCCCGAGGAATATCAGCCTCTTTCTTGCAGTGCGGGCAAAGTTTACGCGCCAGTCGCTGGGCGATGATCAGGTTGATGGCGGTGGCGATGTTGAACGCGGCCACGCCCATATGGTGCAAACGGGTCAAGGTTTCTGCGGCGCTGTTGGTGTGCAGTGTCGATAGCACCATATGCCCGGTTTGCGAAGCCTTGATGGCAATTTCAGCTGTTTCCAGGTCCCTGATTTCGCCAACCATGATGACGTCGGGATCTTGGCGGAGGAAGGCCCGCAAGGCTTGGGAAAAGTCCATTCCTTGGCGCGGGTTGACGTTGACCTGGTTGACGCCTTCCAGGTTTATTTCAACCGGGTCTTCCGCGGTAGAGATGTTGATGTCCACAGTGTTGAGGATATTCAGGCCGGTATACAGAGACACGGTTTTACCCGAGCCGGTCGGGCCGGTGACCAGAATCATGCCCTGGGGCTGTTTAAGTGCTTCCAGATACAGTTTTTTCTGCTCTGGCTCGTAACCCAAGGCATCAATACCCATCTGGGCGCTGGTGGGGTCAAGAATCCGCATTACGATTTTCTCGCCCCACAGAGTCGGCAATGTGTTCATCCGGAAGTCGATGGATTTGGTCTTCGAAACCCGTAACTTGACCCGGCCGTCCTGAGGTTTGCGGCGCTCCGAAATATCCAGCCCGGCCATGACTTTCAAACGCGCAGCTATACGGTTAGCCAGATTAATCGGCGGTTTGGCCACTTCATGGAGGATGCCGTCAGTGCGTAGCCGAACCCTGAAGGTCTTTTCATAGGGCTCAAAGTGCAAATCTGACGAACCCAGGCGAATGGCATCCAGCAGCATTTTATTGACGAAACGTACCACCGGCGCATCGTCGGCGTCGTCCAGTCCCGCAATTGATGTTTCTTTGACGTCGGTGGCTGACTGGCTCTCCATGTCGAGATCGACATCTGCCATTGCCCCTAACGCACCGTTGCTGTCGAAGTGCTTCTCGATAGCTTCGGTCAGTTTGTCATCCTCAACCAGGATCGCTTCGACGTTGAGGCCCGTGCTGAACTGGATGTCCGTCACCGCCTGATGACTGGTGGGGTCCGAGATGCCTATATAAAGCTTGTTCCCGCGCCGCCATAAAGGCAGGGCATGGTGTTGGCGAATGAGTTTCTCGCTGACCAGTTCTTTGGGCTGGCCTTCCTTGTCGATCGCATTCAGATCGACGAAGGGCATGCCGAACTGATCCGAAGCCATCTCCGCCAGAGTCAGGGCATTTACCAGGCGGTTTTGTACCAGGTAATTGATCAGTGAAACCTTGTCGCGCCTCGCCTGTTGATAAGCCTGCTGCGCTACTTTTTCATCAAGAAGTTCGGCGACGACCAATTGCTTGGCCAGACCGGTCAGGACAACTTCACTCATAACACCACCAAACCCATACAGTGTGTGGTTTATAGCCTAGTCAGGCAGCGCTGCCAATGACACAGAGCAAGGTGACGAAAATTGTCAGTTTATGCTGCTGTTTAGTCACCCGCTTGGGGGATTTGGCAGAGGGGATTAGCAACAAAGCATGATGGAAAGCAGATTGGCATGACCTATGCTAAGACCTGTTCACGCACCACCTTATTGACACACCGGAGCAGTATCCATGAAAGCAGTACAAAAAGGTTTTACGTTGATCGAGCTGATGATCGTGGTTGCGATCGTCGGTATCTTGGCTGCTGTGGCGATTCCGCAGTACAGCGACTACACCTCACGCGCTCGTGCCTCCAACACAGCTAGCGAGATCGCCTCCTATAAAATGGCCGTTGGGCTCTGTGCACAAGAGCTGGGTACTGCAACGGGTTGTAATGCGTCCACCAACGGTATTCCACCAGCAGTCGCTACAGTTAGCACCCCTACTATTGCGGTCGAAAACGGTGTGATTTCTGGCACAAGCTTAGCAACTACTGGCGCTAACGCAGCCATGGCGTTTACTTACACACCAACTTACACCGCAGGCGCGGCTAACATTACATGGGTGATGACTGGCTCAATCTGCGATGCCACTCGTGGTATTCGTCCAGGTACCGGTGGTTGTGCCGCGGCAAACTAATTAGCACTTTGGCGATTCTGTCTTCGCCCTCGCTGCTAATCTCTACCTGGCTTGCCGAAATAGCTCAGCCCGGTAGAGCAGCGCACTCGTAACGCGAAGGTCGCAGGTTCGATTCCTGTTTTCGGCACCGAGTGTAAATTTTGGATGTGTCCGTAACGTCCAGAAGACCTTCAAGAAAGCCGCCTAGTGCGGCTTTTTTGTTTCCGCGACTTTCCGTTTCTTTCGACTCCTTCCGCGTTTTTTTAGTACATTGTCCAGCACAACCTAAATTCGATTGATCTGGTGATGTACTAATGCCCTTAACAGACACTGCGGTTCGACAGGCGAAGCCTGCGGATAAGGATTTCTCTCTCACTGATACCGCCGGTCTGTCACTGTTTGTGGCTTCGAAAGGGACAAAATCCTGGCACTTTCGTTACTCGTGGCATGGCAAGCAGCCGAGAATTTCCTTGGGAACGTACCCTGAAGTCACGCTCAAAGAGGCGCGTGAGCTGAGGGACAAAGCACGCGCGCAAGTCGCTAAGGGCATAGATCCTCGCGCGCACCGTAGAGAAGAAAGAAGAGTCGCAGGGGACGCAGCTTTAAAAACCTTTGAGGTTGTGGCTAACGAGTGGCATGCCTTCAAAGCGCCTCGGATGGTGCAGAGCAAGAAAGGTGGGTCAGCTCAGGCTAGGTTTTACCTAGATAAAGACCTGATACCTGTTCTCGGGCGAATTCCCATCGCCGAGGTTAAGCGCGGCGATGTCCTGGCCGCGCTCCGGCGTGTTGAGAAACGAGGGGCGCTAAATTCCGCGCGCAAATGCAGATCTTGGCTGAATGAAATTTTCCGCTATTCCATTGCGTCCGGCTTCATAGAGATGAACCCTGCATCTGATTTAGATATCGTCGCGGAGAAAGAGCCGCCAGTTCAACATAACCCCATGCTGAGGCAAAATGAGATAGGCGAGTTTCTGGTGACGCTTCGCAAAGTCAATATGACCGAATTCGTGCGAAGCGCAATCAGGCTTTTATTGCTGACGGGGGTTCGTACTGGAGAGTTGCGGCATGCCACGCGGGCTCAATTTGATCTAGATGAAGCGCTATGGACAATTCCAGCGGATACGGTAAAGCAGCTGAGAAAAATAGTCCGCACGAAGGCGGGCGGGGAGGTTCCGCCATACCTCGTACCTCTATCACTGCAAGCTATTGAAGAAGCTCGCAGGGTGCATCAGCTCACCGGCGGCTACAAACTACTCATCGCGGGCCGCAATAGTCCAAGCCAGCCTATCTCTGATGGAACGGTGAATGGTGCACTTAAGCGGATGGGGTATGAAGGCAGGCTGACCGGGCACGGGATTCGTGCCACGATCTCAACTGCCTTGAATGAAATGGGATACAAAGATGACTGGATTGATGCCCAGCTATCGCACGCCAGTGGCAATAAGGTCAGAAGAACCTACAACCACGCAGAGTATGTTTCGCAGCGGCGCCATATGATGCAGGCTTGGGCTGATTATTTGGACTCCGTGGAAGCTGATGAGCATTCCCGTCTTGCCGCCGTTACCTGATCCCGGTTCCATTGAATAACTTCAGACTTAATCCATGCAACGGTGCGGCCACCTAAATTTACCTGCTTGGGGAAAAGGCCCTTGTTAGCCATGCCGTATATTCGTGTGGTACTGACGCCGGTGAGCTTACGAACCTCCGGAAGGCGAATAAACTCCACTTCCTCAGGGTAGGTCCGAGTACTTTTTGCCTGATTACTCATCGATCAGTGCTCCGGTTCGAAGAAGAGAGGGGTTGGGCAGTACTGGCAGATTCCGCCGGTGTAATGCGTTCGGCGAGAAAAGCCTCGCATGCCTTGTCCGCAATTACCGAGAGAGCGGGACCTGGGGCGCTCGTTGCCGTTGCATTCTGAGCGAAAGTTGCGATTTCTTTCAGCGCAGCTTCTAGCTTGTCTACGTAATCCATAGCCATCGCTAGATGGTGGCGTGCTCGGTCCCTGGCTCCAGTCCGGCTCATGCTGCTTCTCCTGGCGCGCAAGAGTCGATAGGTGTCAACGCGGTGGTATTAGCGGGGCGAATCTCGCCAAGGATCCTTCGAGCGATACCATTCAACAGTTCGAGTTGGGCTGCAGCTCGTGCCCGCCATGGCTCGGTGCCTTTGATCGGCAGCCAGGTTTTGTGTGCCATGCCCAGCGTAGTGGCTGTATCAAGCAATACCTGAAGGTCAGCTTGAGTAAGCGTTCCGGTCGATGACGCATCAACCTGTTTCTGCAGGTCTTGGATGATGAGGTTCTTCAGCTCGACAGTTTCCAGAAAGCTCTTTCGCTCGCTGGCTCGCCGGAAGGCAAGCGATGCCAAGTCCTCGTTAAGTGAGTTCAGGCGGGCGCTGCTGTCAGCGATCCCAGCGGACTTTCCTGCGGAGTAGGCGTTGAGCAGGCTGCGTTTGATTGCCTTCTTGATGAAGACCGCGAGCAGGGCGAAGCCGATGATCACGCCTATCAATATTACGTAGTGTTCTGTTTGCATGTGCTGTGTCCTCGATAAGCCCGTCGCCGGATCGGTGGTGAGAGGACGGCGACGGGTGTTGCAGTGGTTAGATGGTCGCTTCGTAAACCGGGACTTCGCGGATGGCCTCTGCCACTTTGGCGCGCACCGTCATGTAGGCTTCTTCCAGTACCTTATCCGGGCGTACCAGTTCGAACCACATCACCAGCTTGCCTTCCTGGATGCGGTATCGGAATCGCGCGGGTACGCAGAAAGCGTCGCCGCCGGGGAAGGGTTTAACTGCCACATAGAACAGTTCAGGGATGCTGAGTTGTCCGGATTCGCCTGCGCGACCGTCAATTTCTTCGTTATAGGTCAGCTGTACCTGGCCGTTGTCCAGTCGGGTGCCCTGCCGGAAACTGATGTTCTTCTTCGCTTCAAGGGTGCGGCTGATTTCCAGCATATCCGCCGCGTTCGGAGCGTTCGGTACTCCATCCGGTGCGGTGATGTCCTTTACGTTCTCTTCGATGAACTCCGCGAAATCGGACTGATTCATCCGCTTCCGATCACCTGCTCTCCAGCGGCCCCACTCAATGCTAATCGGGCAGCAATATGTAGCGGTGTGTTCAGCCCATGAAGGCTGGTCGGGCTGGTGATAATCGATCACTGCAGTGAAGGTGCGGCCTTCTGGTCCACTGCAAAACACGGCGGTGGCTGGCGAAGAGAAGCGATTCACGTAGTTGATGAAAGTGTCCGCATCGAGCACCTTCAGCGTTTTACGAATGCGGGTTGGCGCAGGTTGCAGGTACTCCAGACTTTCAATCGCTACACCGTTGGGGACGAGGGCAATGGGTGCGATCAGGCTGTCGTGATCGACTGGCTTGGCGATCAATTGGGCAAGGGATACGAGTTGCTGTAATGCTTCTTTCATTGGATGTGCTCCGTTTGCGTGGTGAGAGGTTTTTACTGTGATACGTGCCGCAAGTTGCTTGGAGGCTGGTCTTCCTCGACTGGGCGTAGTGCCAGATCCTGTTGCCGAGGATCACGGCGAGTCAGATTGCCTTCGGGAGTGAGGAAGAACAGCGATGTGCCGCGAGACAGCACCGGCTCTTTCGCTTTCACATCGGCCTTGATGTTCATCTGGCCGCGCCCATCCGGCTTGTAGGTGAGCTTGATAACCAGCTCGCCGCCTTTGCCTGCCAAACGGATAGCGTCGATCAGGTGGTGCTGGGCTTCAGTGAGTTCATCCAGTAATCCCCCTGCTTCGATGTCGCGCAGGGTGTCGAGGAATGGTCTTGCTTTGCTCATGTGCTGTGCCTTTTTTACTGGTTCATGTAATCCGCTGAGAGGCAGCGGGCACCTGTCAATCAAGCTGCTTTCGACTTCGCCTGAGCATCCAGATAGGTCGCCAAGTCGTGCAGATACACCACCGGCTGGCCTTTGCTGGAGCCGCCGAGGCGGGTCACCTTGAGTTCTATGCCACCCGCGTTGATTCGGCGCAGCAGGTAGCGATCACTCGAAATATGCGAGAAGTAGCGTTCGCGAACCGCGCTCAGCGTTGGGCATGGAGTGGCGAACTCTTCACGCAGATGGTTCAGGGTGATACTCACGCTGAAACCTCCCCGAACCCCTCCTGTTGGGGCACCAACTGAAGGCGGATCAATTCCGCCAGCCCTTGTGCCGATTTCCCTCGGGCTGTCGCGCAGAGTCGGCCCTGTTGGTCGGCAATGACCGCGCCGTATGGGTGTTCAGGGCAACGAGTCGGCGTGATATACGCGACTTGACCTTCGAGCACGACTGCATCCACCAGGCGGAACACTTCAGCCAGCTCGGCAGTCACTGCCGGTAAGCCTTCGAGCATGCTCAGTGCTTCGGAAGTCGCGCCGATCAGCGTTGCCCGGCTGATGATGGTTGGGCTGTTGACGAAGATCGGCACCAGCTTCAGGGCACCGACGGCGTGAGTGATGGCGTTCAGAGTCATGCTGCGTCGTCCTTTTTAGTGATGGTGATGTTCATTTTTTTTGCGATCCATTCCACTCCGTCTTCCTTCACCATCACGACGGCGTAATGCACTGGCTTTCCAATGGTGGGATTCCAGCGAATGCGAGGGTCCGAGAACAGGAGGCCCCGCTCGCGGTATGCGCTCGCGAGATCGCCAGAAGAATTCAGTACGCCGAGTTCCCGCAACCTGGTGCGGAAGGCGCGAGGTTTGAGCCCGAGCAATGCGGCTGTTTGGTCCAGGGTGCGGTTCATGACGAATACCTCAGGCAACGGCCAGCAGATCGCGGGAACGAAGCGCGTGATGCACCTTGTCCAGTGCTTTCAGGAATTCGCGAAGGTCCCCATCGTTGGTCAGTGTCAGATCATTCGGATGGCGTGATACCCCGTCCTCACTGATATGCGGGTTGACTGCGACTGCGTCGGCGCGTGATAGGTGGATGATCGTTCCGCCTCGCTTGCGGATGAAGTCGGCTTCGTTTTCAAAGCGGACATCGCTGATGACGAATCCCGGAACGGTGTCGAAAACAGCGCTCAGGCAGTCCAGATTCTGTTCAGCGAGGTTGATCCAGAGGTCAGCGCTGATCATGTGGCGGCCCCATTCCGTGCCAAGCAGTTGCATAAGCTGTCGTGGCGAGCGGCCCAGCCAGCCAATCGGCTGTTCTTTCTTATCGCCTTCGAGGTCTTCGGGGCTGAGGTTAAAAATCGCCATGATCCCGTCGCGCAATGGGTCAGCGAATGCATAGCACTCGAACCCATGTTCGTTCGCCAGGTGGGCGGCGGCGGTGGTTTTGCCGGAGCGGGCAGGGCCGGAGATGCCGAACAAGAGCTGCTTCATGCGGCATTACCTCCCCATGGTCCGAAATCATCCGTCGCGACTGCCGGGCGCACTGCTTTCAGCGAAGTGCTTTTAGGCTGCACGATCACAAGAAGGCCGGTTTGGCTTTGGATAGCTGCGATAGCTTCGCGGCTTGAAGCCGCTGCCGGGTGCAGGTACACCGGGCAGCGGTTGGTGTGCTGTGAGGTTTGCATGGCTCGTAACCTGTGGTGAGAGGAGTACGAGCTAAAATTAGCAATAGCTAAATTATAATGCAATAGCAGATGCTAAATTAGTTTGGTTTGAGGGGAGGGATTAGTCGTTTTCCGGTACGTCCCAGTAAACCCGAGTTGCGCCGTCGTCCTCAAACGCGACGTAAACGCCATCTGTCTCGGTGATCGCCTCAATGATCTGATCCCAGTCCTGCTGGGATTCGTCGGGTGCTTTGTAAATGATTGCCTCGTGGGCTTTTTGAGCAGCGGGAGCATTGATTATTCGTTGAAGGCGAGCTCCAAGAATTTCAATTGAGGTAGCTGGTTCGGGCGTCTTAGGGTAGGGCTTAGCCATTGGGTCCTCCATGGTGTCTGTATATTCATACAGTAATCCGAGACAATTCCTACGGCAATAGGTAGGAGTACATTTGTACTCTTTTTTTGCTTGGGCATAAAAAAACCCGCATGGCGGGCTTCAATGGTGGCTTGTATCACTACAGCTTTCTTGCATTCCAAACGAGCAAAACGCGGGCTTGGATGTGGACCTTTTCCAGGTCTGATCCTTCGATCACGATTGCCGGGTAAACGGGGTTGTCGGAAATCATGCGTAACGAGCCGCCAGTTAGGCGCTGTAGTCGCTTGATGAATAGGGCGCCGTCCAGAGTGAACACGTATATGGCGTCGGTCCGTATCTCGGTAATGCCGCGATCCACCAAGAGCGAGTCGCCGTCGCGAAACGTCCCGTTCATGCTGTCGCCTTCACCCGCGATGATTGCCAAATTCTCGATGCCGGAAAATGCCAGTCCTTGGGTCTTCAACCAATCTAAGTGGACTGTAATTTCGCGGATTACTTCGAGCTGATGGTCTGGTGGCTCACTGCCGGAGCCCATCGAAGCCGCCACGTTGAGGTGAGGAATGGTGATAAACCCGAGGGATTCCATCACTTTCTTTTTACCTAACGGCGCCGGTGTAGTCGGAGCTATATAGCTGCCCGCATCCGAGTCGACAGCCGTGCTGGGCGCCACCAGCGTTCCAGGAACGAGTTCGATCTTCGCTTCTAAAGTGGCTGCTGCTCTCTCTCCCAGCTTCCTATGCCCTGTCAGTAACTGTGACAGATAGGAGGCATCCAGCCCGTGCTGGTTGGCGAAGTCCTTCTGGCTGAGCCCTGCCATTGCGTGGCGTAAAGCCCTGATGCGTTGTTCGTAGATATCCATTTCTCAATGATCGCTTCACGTTAGCAAACAGTAAATTACGGTTTGCTATTGCTGTGCTGATTAGCAATTGCTAATCAGCACATCCACAACGGAGGTGCACATGACTCTGCACGAATTTTTGAAAGGTCTTAACAAGGCGGATCTAGAGGCGTTTGCAGGCAAATGCGCTACCTCTGCCGGACAACTTCGGCAGGTTGCTTATTGCAATCGCCGGGCAAGCGCGGCTCTCGCAGTCAATATTGAGCGTGAGTCCAAAGGAGCTGTGGTCTGCGAAGTAATGCGCCCTGACATTGATTGGGCGTACCTGCGCGGTTCCGAAGCTGCTTAAAAGGTGCCGGAACTGGGGCCTCTCACCACAAGATTCCCCCAGCCCGGCGACGACGATACACAGCACATGCACATCGGTCGTGGTCGTAGGATAGGGCGTGTCCCTGCCTGTGGCTACACCGTAAACGGGGTATTTACGGTTATGAGTCGCACAGATCTTTTGCCTGACGCTGGTCAGGTCCTTTCACTGCGTCAGGCGCTTTATCGTGCCGGGCGTGACTACCGCGGCGGTGTTACCGCACTCGCTCATGACATGGTGTTGGATAACGACACTCTGCAGAAGAAGCTCAAGCTGGATGAAGAGCGCCGGTGGTTGAATCCCGATGAGCTGGAGGAGGTCATTCGTCTGACTGCTAGTCCGCTGCTGCTTGACGCCCTCGTGCGTCCGGCGGGTGCCGTCTGGTACAAGCCTGAAGCGGTTGCTGCCACCAAAGACGCGCTCAAGGCCGTTGGTGAACTACTCGCTGAAACGGGCGAGTTCGTGACCAGCATGCACAGCGGCGCAGCAGACGAGGTTTGGGAGCTGCATGAGGTTGCGTTGCTGGATAAGCATGGCGTCGATGTTATCCGAGCAGTGCTTGGCATCATGGCCGGTGCTCGGCAGGCCATGGAGGATCGCGCCAATGGCTGATGTCATCGATATGGCTAACGACCAGGCCGACTATCTGCTGCAGGTTGCTCTTGGCCGTCGGCAGCAGGTTGCCGCATCTGCGGTCAGCGCTCTTGATTGTGTGGGTTGCGGTGGGCCGATTCCCGAGCCTCGCCGCCTTGCTGTTGTGGGTTGCGAAACCTGTATTGATTGCCAGACGCTCCGGGAGCGTAGTAAATGACTGACCGTCCTACACCTATTTCCACTTGGGCGCGTCGTTACTGTGAAACCTTTGGTCTGGCACTTGTTCCTATTCAGCCCGGCGAGAAAGGCCCAAAGGGCAAGGGCTGGAATCAGCCGGGTAATTACATTGTTGATCCTGCGAAGGCCGAGGCATTCTGGGAAAAGAACCCTCATCACAACCTGGGCGTAGTGCTGGGGCCGAGTCGCATCTGTTCCTTAGATGTGGACGATGTGCAATGGACACGGCACGTTCTGTACGAGCTGCTGGAACTCGATCTGGATGCATTGGCGCTGGCGTACCCGACTGTGGTCGGCAACCCGCTGCGTTTTCGTGTCCTGTTTCAAGTCCCGGACGGTATCGATCTGACGCGGCACGCGCTGTCTTGGCCGAACGAGAACGACCCGGACGGATCGATTCATAAGTCGATCATGTTGAAGGCAAGCGCCGCTCGGGACGCCGGTGACACTGCCCGCGAGGCCCTATACAAGGCGGACGCGGAAAACTACAAGCGGATTACAGTTTTCGAGCTGCGCGCGGGCCTGGTTCAGGACGTGTTGCCGCCTTCGATCCATCCGGGCACAGGCAAGCCTTATACCTGGCGCAAGCCCCCTGACGCTGCTGGCCTGCCTGTTCTGATTGGCGATCTGCTGAATGTCTGGAAGAACTGGGACATTTTCAAGCGCGATGCCGAGGCAGCCTGTCCATGGGGTCCGAAGGCCGAGAAGCCTGTAACCAAGTCGAAACCCAAGCCCAAATCCGCTCAGGGGGCGGGTAATCGGCCCTCGGTCATTGATGAATTTAACCGCTGCCATGATGTGCAGGAAATGCTGCGTGCCCACGGTTATACAAAACGTGGCAGCAAGTGGCTGTATCCGCAGAGCAGTACCGGTTTGCCGGGTATTACTGTCTCGGATGATGGCAAGGTTTACTCGCACCATGCGGCTGACCCCTTGGCTAACGGCCACCAGAACGATGCGTTCGAGGTGTTCTGTTTGCTTGAGCACGGTGGTGATCAGTCCAAGGCGGTGAAAGAGGCTGCCCGCATGTTGGGTATGCAGTCGACGCGGCCCAGTTCGAGCGATCTTCCCCCCGCCCCAACTGACGAGAGCAGCGAGCCTGGCCCTGCCGCCGAGGCGGCTTCTGCTGCTGACGGGGGGCCGGGGGAGGAATTGACCATTGAGCAAGTACTCCGCCGTTTCGCCTTGGTTGAAGGGACGACACAGGTGTGGGATTTCGACAAATCCCGGGTGATGAAGAAATCTGCATTTGAGGCCCGCATCGGGAAGCCGCTCGCCAAGCAGTGGCTGGAGGACACCAACAAGAAACTGATTGCTGACGATCAGGTAAAGGAGATCGAGCAAACCCGGAAAATGGCGGGCAAGAAGGGCGGGGCGCTGGGCATGCGTCCGGTCGAGCGGTACGTCTATATCGACGGGACCAAAGATGTGTGGGACCGGGAAAAGAAACGCAGGATCGCCGAGGGCGCAGTGAAGATGGCACTGGGCGATACGTACCCGCTGTGGTTGAACAGCAGCGAGCGCCGCGTCGTGGATGTCGAACACATTGTTTTTGATCCGACGATGACCAAAGACCCGAGTATCTACATCAACACGTTCGACGGTTTGCCGCTGGAGCCAGTTGATGATGACGCCGCGTGTGAGAACCTGCGCTGGTTGATTTCCTTCCTGTGCAACCACGATGAAGCCGCGACCCAGTGGTTGACCCGTTGGCTCGCCTATCCATTGCAGCACCTTGGCGCAAAGATGGATACCGCCGTGCTGATGCATTCGACGATGGAGGGCTCGGGTAAGAGCCTGTTGTTCGCCGATACTTTCGGCGCGTTGTACGGACAGTACGCGGCCACTGTTGGACAGACCCAGCTGGAGAGCAATTTCAACGCCTGGCAAAGCCGCAAAATGTGGGCTGTGTTCGAAGAGGTTGTCAGCCGCGACCAGCGTTACAACCAGGTGGGCAAGATCAAGCACTTGGTCACCGGCAAGACCGTGCGGATGGAATCGAAGTTCATCAATGGCTGGGAAGAGGCCAACCACATGAATGCGGTCTTCCTAAGTAACGAGATCCTGCCTTGGCCGATCAGCGACAGTGATCGCCGCATGCTGGTGATGTGGCCCATGGAGACGTTGCCGGTCGCACGACAAAAGGCTATCGGGCGTGAGCTTGAGTCCGGTGGGGTGGCTGCGCTCTATGGTTGGCTGTTGCGCGTTGACCTGGGTGACTTCAACCAGCGGACCCGGCCGCCCAGTACCGCGTCTCGTGAGCGATTAGTGGCGCTGAGTCGGGCTGGTTGGCAGACGTTCCTTCACCTCTGGCGTTATGGCGAACTGGGTCAGGAACTCTGGGGCGCCTGTCTCTCCACCGACCTCTATGCCTTGTTCCTTGAATGGTGTCAGCGCAACAAAGAGCACGTCATGAGCCAGACAAAGTTCTCCCTGTTTATCAGCTCGGAGGTGGAGAAGACCCGGTCGATACCCTGGACAGAGCGTAATGATCGCCGCTTCGGTGCGTTCTTTGTGCCCGACGACCCTGACGCTTCCCTACCCCCATCAATGAAGGCGCCGGACTTGGGCAAGGCGGTCGATGCGTGGCGCGGTAAGGCGCGTCTGGCGGGCTGGAACGTGGATGGTTGGGACCATATGAAGGCGGCTGCGGCATGAGTACATCGAAAAGTGTGTTGGGTGTGTTGGGTATGTGTTGGGTTGGTTTTGACTACTCGACACAGTTCAAGGTCCCGAAATCCGTGCGTTGTAGCGCCGTGTGCTGGGTGTGTTGGGTTTGGCGTCGCGTGCGCGCATGCGTGACGATAAATGCACCATGTTCAACGCCGCGTTTTTTTCCTTATGCGAGGACAAATAAACCCAACCAACCCAACACACCCAACACAAGTAGTTTTAGTGCCTTGTTTTTAAAGGGTTTTAGCTGTGTTTGGTTTGTGTTGGGTTGGGGTATTTGTGTGTTGGGTTCTGTGATTGGGGGGAAAGGGCGGTGATCAAGGAAATTGACGATCTGATGGTGCATTGGGGAGAGCAGTCGAGGCAGTTCGGCCAGGGGGGCGGGCTCGGTAGCCAGATGGGCTCAATCATTGAGTGGGGCGGCGCTCCTCCTCGTGGCACTCCAGGGTCACGTATCCTCGGTGGCACCGGCGTTGGGATGGATATGATTGCGGCTGAAGTGGATGCAGCAGTAGCCGAACTCAAGCGCAAGGGGTTCGATGGTCTAGCGACTTTGGCTGTTAGCCGTTACTGCGGGTTGGCATCTGTTCGGGAGCAGATGCGAATGGTCGACATCCCAGAGGGAGCCGACCGGACTTACCGCAACTGGGTTCATCGGCTGCATCAGCAGGTGATGTTGATCTTGGTCATCCGCAGCGGCACCCGGCGTGGTCACTCCGGCCAGCAGCGTGAAGGGGATCATTGCAAGGTCACAAACCGTGGAGCAGGGCGGGCGCGCCTCTAACCGTTCGTCGGGGTACTTTGTCGTGTTGTGGTCGTATCTATGTCGTATTGCTGTCGTGTTCTGTCCAACCTTTAAACAGTGCTTTTCGGTTTTTCCGAACGCAGGTACAACGTGGGCATGATCTGCGATTTGCGCCTGAGTCGCCCACCAGAGCACGTGCTGTGCACGCTTCACCGGCCTTCCCCAGGCTGTCACCAACCCCGCCTAGTGCGGGGTTTTTTATTTCCGCCCCTTGGGTGATTGCAATGGAGTACGACCATGGGCGAGCCAGCGAGCACGACCGCATCAGTCGTGGTGGCCGGTGCAGCAGGTGCAGGATTCGCGGGGCTGGTAACGGGCGTTGACTTGCTGGCTGCTATCGGCGCGCTCGCCGGTGCCCTGGTGTTTTTCACCACGACAGAAGAGCTGCCAGTCTGGAAGCGAGTTGTCTTCTTTCTAGTGTCCTTCGTTATGGGTTACCTGTTTGCGCCCGCGCTGGTTGACTTCGAAGTCTGGGGCATCCGGCCATTCAAGTACTCGGGACCAGCAGCATTCGGTGCTGCCGTTCTGGTCGTGACTGTTGCGCTTGCTGCTATTCGGCGGCGGGGCAGGATCGGCAGCGAACAGCCTGGAGGTCAGGATGGATAACCCGTTGATACCCGCACTGTTGACTCAAGCCACCTTCTGGTTGTGTTTGGGTCTGTTCGTTCGCCTCTTCACCTTTCGCCGCAAGGGCGCGCGCTTCCGTCGTGACATGAGCTGTCTTGCTTGGCTGGTGATGGTCGGGGCGGGTGCCACGATGATGTACATCAGCAAGGGATTGCTCGTGATGCCGCTGGAGTCTTGGCCGCTGGTGGTATTGCTCGCGGTGTTCGTCGGCTCAGTCTGGCAGAGCGCCGGAAACGTCGCGCGGGTCTGGAAGGAAAACAGATGAGCGATGCAGAGCGAACGAGCAGTGCGGCGCGGGGTTACGGATACCGTTGGCAGCAGTCGCGGGACGCTTTCCTGCGGGCCAACCCATTGTGCTGCATGTGCTCGACGGACCTGCGGCCTGTTGCGGCAATCATCGTCGACCACAAGATTCCGCCCCGGTTGAAGGATGCCAAGGCCAGCGGTGATGCCGAGCGCATCAAGACCGCATGGAAATTGTTCTGGAATACGTCCAATTGGCAGCCGCTCTGCAAGCTGTGCCATGACTCCACCAAGCAACGGCTGGAGAAAAGCGGACGAATGGTCGGCTGCAATGCCGCTGGACTGCCCCTTGACCCGAATCACCACTGGAATCGGCGATGACCCCGAAAATCGGTGGTTCCGCACCGTTTCAGGGCGAATAGGCAAAGCCTATGGGTAGGGGGGCAAAAATGTTTTTACCTATCCACAGCTAGACCGCCTCTCGCTCTCTGTGCGCAAAGTCGGGAAATATGGGTAGGGGGGGTATCGAATTTCGAGGTGAAAAATGGCTGGAAATGGAAATTCAGGGCGACCAGCGAAGCCCGCGGTCCTGCACGTTTTGCAGGGCAATCGTAGCAGAAAAAACTTCGATGAGTTGATCGCTGAAGTTAAAGAACCGGCGGTGCCAGTGTGCGCGCCACCGATGCCCGACGTGCTCAGCGATGTTGCCGTCGCCGAATGGGAGCGCCTGATCCCTGACCTGATGGCGCTCGGTCTGGTTTCTCGTATGGACCAAATGGCGCTCGCCACTTATTGCCAGGCGTATGCGGACTGGATTCGGTACCAGCGCCTGATCGCCGCACGCAATTCAGCCTCCGCCGATGAATTGGGCGGCGACATCCAAACCTTCAAGACCGGCGCTCAGCAGATGCACGTGCTTCGGCAGCTCGCCAATGACGCTGAAAAGCGCGCGAACGCCGCTGGCGCGGCGTTTGGTTTTTCACCCATGGCCCGCCGTAACCTGAAAACGGCTACGCAGCCGCAAGGCGAGCTATTCCCCAATGAGCAACGAGACGCCGCAGACCGATACTTCAGCTGATGACCGTGTCACCGCATTCGCTCACGCGGTGCTGGCGGAAGAGATAGTTGCTGGTCCTGATGTTCGTAACGCCTGTCGTCGGCATCTGCGCGACCTGGAGCACGGCCCGGCACGTGGCCTGGTCTGGGATCAGGCGCTTGCTGACCGTGCCATCGGTTTTTTCGAAGACGTACTTTGCCTCAACGGTGGCGATTATGAGGGGATGCCATTCTTCCTCGCGCCCTGGCAAGCGTTTGTTGTAGGCAGTCTGTTCGGCTGGATGACCGATAGCGGCCGTCGTCGCTTCCGCTTGGCCTACATCGAAACCGGGAAAGGGTCAGGGAAAAGCCCGCTTGTGGGTGGCATCGGGTTGTACGGGCTGGTCGCCGATGGCGAGCAGCGCGCCGAGATCTACGCCGCCGCGACCAAGCGTGATCAGGCCATGATCCTGTTCCGCGATGCCGTGTCGATGGTGAACATGTCGAAGCGGCTGGCGAGCCGGGTGGTCCAGTCGGGCCGCGACGAGAAGGTCTGGAACCTGTTCTACCCGAACACCTATTCGTTCTTCAGGCCAATCAGTGCCGACGAAGGGCAGTCCGGCCCGCGTCCGCACATCGGGCTGCTGGACGAGGTGCACGAGCACAAGACAGCGACCGTCGTGAACATGATGCGCGCCGGTACCAAGAACCGGCGCAAGGCGCTTGTGGTGATGATCACCAACAGTGGGTCGGACAAGAAGACGGTATGCGGTCAGTACCATGACCTGGGCGTGCGACTGTGTTCCGGGCAGGAAGAAGACGACAGTTTCTTCGCGTTCATCTGTTCGCTCGATGAGGGTGACGACCCGTTCAAGGACGAGTCCTGCTGGGCAAAGGTGAACCCGTCGCTGGATTTCATCGCCGAAGGGCAGAGCGACGGCATTCCTGGTCGGCAGTATTTGCGCGAGCAGATCCAGTCGGCACGTGGCTTGCCCGCGCAGGAGTCTGTGGTTCGCAGGCTCAACTTCTGCGAGTGGACTCAGGCAGAGTCGCCGTGGATTTCGTGGGACGTCTGGAGCCAAGCCGCTGAGCGGGTGCCGATGCGCATCCTGCGTGACCGGCCTTGTGTCGCAGGGCTCGACCTTGCCAGCACCACTGACCTGACGTCGTTCGTGCTGCTGTTCTATCCGACCGCTGCCGATCCGCACTGGCGGTTGCTGTCGTACTTCTGGATCCCCGACCACGACCTTGCTGAGCGGGAGAAGCGCGACAAGGTGCCTTATTCCTTGTGGATCAAGAACAAGGATTTGGAGACCACACCCGGCCGTGCCATTAGCAAGCTTCACGTGTTGCGGCGTTTGCAGGCGATCTGCGGATACTTCGACGTTCGCAAAATAGCTTACGACCGCTGGCGTATCGAAGACCTCAAACAGCTGATGGTCGAGCACGACATTGAGCTGCCGGAAATGGCCGCTTTCGGTCAGGGCTTCAAGGACATGGGGCCGGCGGTCGACGAGTTCGAGCGCCGCTTGCTGGGGCTCCCACAAAAGGCTGACGACGGTGATGTGATCGATTTATCGCCTGACGACTACGAGGTCATCAGCGAAGTCTCCGACGTCGAAACGCTACGCCATGACAACAACCCGGTAATGACCTGGTGTGCAGGTAACGCGGTCATCGTCAGCGATCCAGCGGGCAACCGCAAAGCGGACAAGGCTAAAGCCACTGGGCGGATTGACGGCATGGTCGCTGCCTTGATGGCGACCGGGTTGAGCGGTACCGCCATTGAAGGCTCAGGAAAATCCATTTACGACGAAGGGGCAGGCATATGAATTATCTGGTGCTGGTTGCATGGGTCGCCGGGCTGCTGGGCTTCGGCTTGGTGGTCGCGGGCGTGGCACTGCTCAGTGTTCCCGCCGCATTCATCGTTGCAGGTTTAGGGCTACTTGGCTGGGCCTGGCTGGCCGACCGTGCGTCTGCGGCGCCGGTTCCCGTTCATGACGGCGGGGGAGGTTGAGCATGTTTTTTACGAAGCAGCGCGGGACGGCCGACAGCGTCGTCTCCAACCCCGATGGCAGTGTCTGGCGTAGCCTGATCGGCTCTGGGCGTAATAGCTCTGGCGCCAAGGTAACGCCCGAATCTGCGCTCGGCGTGCCGATTGTGCAGAACTGCGTAACGCTGTTGGCCGAAAGCATTGCTCAGCTCCCGCTGGAGTTGTACCGCCGGACCGACAATGGCCAGCGAGACGCCGCAATCAACCACCCGCTCTACGACGTGTTGCGCTATCAGCCCAACGGATTCCAGACGCCGTACGAGCACCGTGAGGGCAGCCAGCTCGCCGCAGGCCTGCGGGGCAATAGCTTCAACTACATCGAGCGCCGCGATGACGGTAACGTCACTGCGCTCTGGCCGATCCACAACGACAAGGTCATCGTCTATAAGGGCGGCGACATGCTGCCGTATTACCAGGTCGGTGCGTTTCAGGATCGATTGCCGATGCGGCTGATTCACCATGTGCGGTGGCATTCGCACAATGGGTATCAGGGCTTGTCGCCGATCATGCTGCATGCCGAGGCCGTAGGGTTGGCCCAGGCGGTACGGCAGTACACCGGCAAGTCATTTGCCAACGGCGTGTCGGTGTCGGGTGTGATCGAGCGTCCGCGCGAAGCACCGGCGATCAAGGATCAGGGTTCTATCGACCGGGTTCTTGATCAGTGGGGCACAAAGTTCGGCGGCATGGATAACGCTAAGAAAGTCGCCATGCTGCAAGAGGGCATGACGTTCAAGCCGGTCTCCATGACCAACGTTGATGCCGAGGTTATCGGCATCCTCAAGCTCTCCGGCGTCGACTGTGCGCGGATTTATAAGATCCCGCTCCCCATGGTCAACGACTTGGACAAGGCCAACTACAACACCATCGAACAGCTGTTGATTCAGTTCGTGGTGTTCAGTTTGCTGCCGTGGGTCAAGCGTCACGAACAGGCGATGATGCGCGATTTCCTGTTGCCCAAGGATCGGCGCGACTACTTCATCGAATTCAATTTGACTGGGCTGATGCGTGGCGACCAGAAGAGTCGATACGACTCCTACGCAATTGGTCGTCAGTGGGGCTGGCTGTCGGTGAACGACATACGTCGCCTGGAAAATATGCCGCCCGTTACTGGTGGCGACGTTTACCTACAGCCGTTGAACATGGTGGATGCGGGCAAGCTGCCTGATCCGAAAGATCCCAAGGTGCGGGCGCAGCTGGAGCTGCAACAGCACGAAATCGAAAGGATGCTTGCGCAATGAAACACTACTTACGTGCGTCCGGCATGCTGTTCAACCAGCCCTTGCTGGTGACGCCGGACATGCTGGATCTCGGCGTGCGCTGGGCCAACCAGGCAATGAACCTGAACATCATCAACCTTGCCCCGGCCATGGGTGCCAGCCTCGGCTTCTACGACGATGAGGCGCAGGACCGGGCCGATCACGCAGAGGAACAGAAGCGAGCAGCCTTGGCGTCGACAGGCGTGCAGGTCCTGCCGGTCCATGGCTTTCTGGTCAGTCGCGGCAGCCATATTAACGCCTGCGAAACAATGACCAGCTACGAGGGCTTGCGTCAGCAACTGCGCGCGGCAGTTGCAGATCCGTTGGTGGAACGGGTCGTGCTCGACATCGACACGCCGGGCGGCTCGGCCGTGGGCGCGTTCGAGCTGGCAGCAGACATTCGCGCTCTGGCGCAGATCAAGCCCATCACCGGCATCGTTAATTTCATGGCCTACAGCGGCGGCTACCTGATCGGTAGCGCGTGCAGTGAGTTGGTCGTGAGCCAGACCAGTGGTGTTGGCTCCATTGGCGTCATTGCCAGCCACATGGATCGCTCCAAACAGGCTGAAAGTCAGGGCGTCAAGGTGACCACGGTGTATGCCGGGGCGCACAAAAACGACCTGAGTCCCCACGAACCGTTAACCGAACAGTCGATGGCGTTCCTGCAAGAGCTTGTACAGGAAAGCTATCAGCTGTTTGTCAGCGCCGTATCCGTCTATCGCGGACTCAGCATCGAGGCAGTTCGAGCCACCGAGGCGGGACTGTATCGAGGGAAGGCCGGGATCACTGCGGGCTTGGCAGATCGTCTGCAAAGCCCGCAAGACGCGGTGGATGACCTTTCGCGGGCCGTCGCGCAAAGCCGGATGCAACGGCAGGGCAGCCGTATCGGGTTGCGTGCAAACGCCATGAACATTCAAGCAACACTCTGACCGCGTTCGCGGCAGTGACCCACACCCGCTTCGGCGGGTTTTTTTATGCCCAGGAGGCAGTATGTCCCTTGTAACTCAATTGCGAAGCGAACGCGCCACGCTCAATGCTGCCATTCAAGTGCTGGCGAACATTGAAAAGGGTGGTGGCAGCCTGACGGCCGAGCAGCTCACTCAGTTTGCCGATCTGGAGGCCCAGTTCGGTTCGCTGACCGAGCGGCTCACCCGCGTCGAAACGGCCGAACGCCTGGCGGCAGCAACCGCCGTGCCGGTGAACGAAGGCGCTCAGGGTCTGAATGGCCCGCCTTCTGGCAGTATCTCGGGTCCCTTTACCGAGGCGACCAAGCCCGGCGTTGCCATGGCCCAGATGGTTCGGCTGCTGGTACAGGCCGGTGGCAATCAACACCAGGCTGCCGAGATGGCAAAGACAGGCGGCTACGGCGCTGACGTGCATATGGCACTGTCCACCGTCACGCCAGGCTCCGGCGGCGTGTTGGTCCCGGAAAATTTCAGTACCAGCGTGATCGAATCGCTGCGTCCCAAGTCGGTGATCCGCAGCATGGGCGCCGTCAGCCTTCCGCTGAACAACGGCAATTTGACCATGCCGCGTGTGATTGGTAACACGCAGGTCAGCTACATCGGTACCGAAGAAGATATCGCGGTCACTGATATGCAGTTCGGCGACCTAAAACTGTCGTCGAAAAAAGCCGCAGCCATTGTGCCGATCTCCAACGATCTGCTGGCCTACGCTGGCGTTAACCCGCGTATCGACGCCCAGGTCAGCAGCGACCTCGCGACCAGCATGGGCCTCTCGGAAGACCTGCACTTCATCCGCAGCGCGGGTAGTGTCAATCTGCCGAAGGGCCTGCGTTACTGGGCACCGGCTACCAACGTCCTGGGAGCGCCTGCCGGTTCCACCTTGCAAATCGTTGATCTGTACCTGGGCGGCATGATGCTGCGCCTGGAAACCGCGAACGTCGATCTGGCTGCCTGCGGCTGGATCATGGCGCCCCGCACGCTGCGTTGGCTGCAATCGTTGCGTGATGGCAACGGCAACAAGGCTTATCCGGAAATCGATCTGGGCCTGCTCAAAGGCTACAAGGTCGCACTCACCACGCAGATCCCGACCAACCTCGGCGCCGGTGGCAACGAGTCGGAAATCTACTTCGTCAACTTCGCCGATTGCTACATCGGTGAAGACACCAACCTGGCCGTGGCGATCAGTACCGAGGCGTCCTACAAGGACAGCAGCGGCGAAACCGTCAGCGCATTCCAGCGCGACCAGACGTTGATCCGAGTGATCAGCAAGCACGACTTTGGCCCACGTCACGTTGAGTCGGTCGCTGTCGGTACCGGGATTACCTGGGGCGCTGGCATGTAACACCGTGTCAGCCCTGCGAATGCGGGGCTGCCTTCAAAGTCTGGACTGAGGTACTGATCATGAGCAACAGCGTTCCTGTGCGCTTCACCAAAGCGTGGCGCACTTACTTCCCTGGCGACATCGCTGGATTTGATCAAGAGACTGCGGCTACGTTGATCGGTGGTGGTGTGGCGACGGCGTATGCCGGTACGACCGCCGCCGCTGTCCCCGCAGGGCCATCCAACCCGGCGGCAAGGCCCGCCAAGAAAAACGCTGGGAGCCGGGGGGCTGCGGCAAAAACCGAAACCGTTATCCCGGCTGTCACTGACCCGCTGGCGGGTGCTCTGAACGCCTCCGGAACCGATGACTCACCGCCCGATGATTCTGACAGTGGCGGTGACGGTAGCCAGAACGAGGGGCCGGGTGACGAAACGCAGCCCGCCGATCAATCGGGCGATGACGACGAGAAGCCGTAGCCATGGCCCGGCGCATTGCTTACATCGGTGAGCCGGTGCTGACGCTGGAGCAGGTGGCTTACCAATGCCACCTGGATCCTGAGGATACGGTGCCCGAGCTCATTGAGGGTGTGATTATCCCCGGTGTAACCGGGCAGGCGGAGAACCGCACCGGCGCCGCGATTCGGCAGGCTGAATACGAGGATGAATGGCCTGAGCATTACGCCTCGGGCCACGCCTTGGACATAGGGCAGGCGACCGCGATTTTGTCGATCAGCCGAATCCAGAGAGACGGCTCTGCCGAGGCGTTGACCGTATCGCACAGCCTGCGTAACCGGGGGCGTGAAAGCTTTCTCTACTTCCCTGATGGTCGGCCCACTGGTGAGCTGCTGATTCGCTATCAAGCGGGTGTTGATCTTGACCGCCATCCTGCTGTGCGTACCTGGCTGCTGATGCAGGCGGCCACGGCTCACGAGTTCCGCGAAACGTTGGTCAATGGCACCACATTGTCCGAATTGCCTGGCTCGATGCTGGACTCGCTTCTGTCCGAAATCACTCTTCCACCGAGGTTCTGATATGCGCGCCGGTTCATTGCGGGATCGCTGCACCCTGTGGCGGCTGACGAGCGAGCCAGACGGATACGGCGGCCAGAAAAAATCACAGTGGGTTGAATTCGGTCAGATCTGGGCAGCAGTCGCTTTGCCGACCGGCAGGGTGGCTCCGGTCGCCAACCAGGTGGTGGGTTTGATCACCGCAGAAATACAGGTTCGTTATCGGGCCAGCATCAAAAGCGGCCTGCGTATTTCTGACGGTCATACGACTTACCTGATTGAGGCAGCCTTGCCAGACGGGAAGAAAACCATGCTTCGACTTCTGTGTTCAAACGTTCCAATTACCTGAGGTAACCACCATGAAACTAAGAGCTCTGTGCAATCTATCCGGGCGTCCCGGTGAACACGATAAAGGCGCGACATTCGACGTCAGCGATGGTGAATACGCTGCCGTCCTGATCAAGGAAGGTCTGGCTGAAAAGGTCGAATCTGCCGCGAAAAAAGCGACGGCCACTGGCGATCAGCCCGCTGATCCGAAGGCCTGATTGTGGCCGCCCGGCGGTCTCGTCTGCAGGGCGATTTCAAACTACGCAAAACCCTGCGCAACATCCATCAAACGCTGGAAAATGAAATCAGGCCCGCCATGCAGGCATCGGCTGATTTGGTGCTCGCCGCCCAGAAAAGCCGTATTCCTCGCGACACGGGAGCGGCTTCCTCCGCGCTTACAGCGTTCGTTAGCAAGTCCGGGTTGGACGCCCAGATCGGTTTGCGGGGGAAGCGGGACAACCGACGTTTCTTCTACCTGCGCTTCGTCGAGTACGGCACGAAAGGCTACAGCGGTACGCTTTACCGGCGGGCCGATAAGGATGCGGTCGGTGGTGAACACACCAACAACCGGGATAAGTCCAAGCTGGGTGGTCGCCGCAATGCGTTGCTCGCTCGGGGGACGAAGAATAAAAGCGATGGTGCTCACTTCTTCGGCAAGTACCCGGACATTCCCGCTCGGGCTGCGCACCCGTGGCTGCGTCCCTCCTATGACGTGAACCGCGAAACCATTTTGCTGAACATGTCACGTGCGGTCAGCAACACGTTGGCGCGCGCAGCAGAGGACATTCAACGTGGCTGATCCGTCCTTGGCGTTGCAGTTGGCCTTGTTTGAGCGGCTTTCGGCGGCTTTGTCGGTGCCGGTGTACGACGCGGTGCCGGACAACACGCCTTACCCCTATGTCACCCTTGATTATGAGGACGTGACCAACAGCACACCAGTGTCTGGGCGGCAGCGTGACACCCGGCTTTGGTACCTCAGCGTCTGGTCAGATTACGCGGGCCAGGCCCAGGTTAAGGAAATCAACGCGGCGATACGTGCCGCGCTGGACCTTCACCAGCTCAAGCTCTCCACGGGCACTGCCGATCCGGTTCGCGTTCTGCGCACCGAGGCCAACCGCGAGCCGGACGGCCGCACCTACACCGGCTCGGTCACTCTTCGCATCATCACCCAACACTAATACCCGCCGCGTTGCGGCTTTATCCATGTCCTATGGAGGACTAGCTATGAGCGTCAATACCAATGCCGGTACGCGGTTTTTCATCGGGCTGCGGCTGCTTGCCGACCTGCCTGCTGATGCGGAAGCGGCACTCGACATCCTCAAGGCGTCGACCTTTGTCGAAGTCGGTGAAATCGAAAACTACGGCGATTACGGCGACGAGATCGGCGACGTCACGTTCTCTGCCGTCAAAGACGGTCGAACTCGCCACCTCAAAGGCCTGGCCGACGCAGGCAGCATGGACCTGACCATCGGCTTTGATAAAGGCGATGTGGGTCAGGTCAAGTTGGTGGCCGCTCAGAAAGACCGGTCTCGGTATGACTACCCGATCAAGATCGTCTATCTGGACGGCCTGACGGACTATTTTGCGGGCAAGGTCATGAGCACCAAGAAACAGCCAGGTGGCGCTGAAGACATCGTGAAGCGTAGCGCGACGATTGGTATCAACTCCGAAATCTACGAAGTCGACACGCCGACTCCGTAAGCCTCACATCAACGATAACCTGCGCGGCCAGCTGGCCGTGCAGAGCCTCTTATATTCTGAAAACTGGAAATACGACCATGAGCAAAACCAGCCACGGCACTACCAAAGTCACCATCGGCGATGAAGGCCTGACGTTGATCGGCAACCTCAAAGCGGTTCGCAATATCGAAAAGCGTTTTGGCGGGCTGGCCCCAGCACTGAACGAGTTGACTCATCGCATCAGCCTTAATTCGCTGGCAACGGTGGTACTGATCGGCGCAGGCCGTGATTTCAAACCCAAAGACGTGGAGGCCATGGAAGAGCAGATTTACGATGCAGGCATCAGCAATGTAAATCCGCAGGTGATTCCTTATTTGACGGCCATGCTCAATCCGGGTGGTAAGTCCGATGAGGAAATTGCTGAGGCGGCCAAAACTGCGGAAAAGGCGGGAAACGAGTAAAGCGTGAAGCCAACGGTAGTTATGTTGATGAGGTCTTTGGCATGGCTACAGGTTGGCTGGGCTGGGCGCCTCAGATTGCCTGGGAAACTCCCATCATTGAAATTTTGATGGCGTGGGACGCTAAGTTGCATTTCCTCAAGATGACCACGCCTGGCGGGGCGGCTCCAGCTCCGGCCGCGTCGGACAAACGAGGTAATGGCCGCGACCTGCGGGTTGAACTGCGCGCCGCTGCCATGAACCGCAAGATGAGTTGAAGGCTGTGAATGTTGAGCACCTGCCCGCTACGGCGGGTTTTTTTTCGCCTGTAGAAAGTGGGGAACGGTATGGCAGACGCTGACGTACAAGGCATGTTGATTCGCATTGAAGCGACAACGGCGCAGCTGCGTCAGGAGATGGCGAAAGCCGATTCCAGTGTCGCCCAGGCCACCGGCAAGATCGATAGTAATCTCGGCCAGGTCGATGCGGCGTTTGATCGTACTGGGTCAAATGCTACTGCGATGCAAAAAGCGGTTAGTGCAGCAATCACCGGGTTGGGCGTTGCATCGGCTGCTGCGGTAGCGGGGCTCGTAGCGATCACTGTAAAAACCTCGACGTATGCCCAGGAAGTTAAAAACCTGTCGGCTCTGTCGAACACGTCAGTGACAGACTTTCAGCGCCTTGCTGCGGGTGCCAAAACCGTCGGCATTGAACAGGACAAACTGGCCGACATCCTCAAAGATACCTCGGACCGTGTAGGGGAATTCATTCAGCGTGGCGGCGGCGAGATGGCCGATTTCTTTAAGGAAATCGCGCCGAAGGTCGGTGTCACTGCAAAGATGTTTGCCGATCTGTCTGGTCCTCAGGCGCTGCAGCTGTATTACACCTCCCTGGAAAAAGCCGGGCTCAATCAGGCCCAGATGACCACCTACATGGAGGCCATGGCGGATGAAGCCACTGGGCTGATTCCTTTACTGCGCAATAACGGTGAAGGTTTCAAAACCCTCGGCGACCAAGCCGAACGCACCGGTCAGGTCCTGAGCGAGCTTGACGTCAAACGTCTTGTTGAGGTCAACGGCGCTATCAACCAGATGAAGGGCGCGTTTCAAGGCGCATCCAACGAACTGGTCGTGGCAATGCTCCCGGCCATTCAGAGCGTCACCGAGGGGCTGAACGAAATGGCCTCGGGTTCGTCCGTGACGGGCGCGCTCGATGTGCTCGCCAAGGGTGTCGGGTTCTTGGCTGAAAATCTGGATGTTGTCGCGGTAGCTGCTGGAGGGGCGGCCGCCATCGCCATGGCGAATTACACAGGCACCCTGATAGCGGCGGGTGCAGCGGCGGTTAAGAAAACCCAGGCAACCATCGCCAGCGCCCAGGCTGATTTATTGTCTGCCGAATCTGCGAAAAAAGCGGCCTTGGCGGATCAGGCTGCCGCGCTTGCGGAGCTTGAGCGTCTGAAGGCTGTGCAGGCGGCGTTGGCTGCGGAAAGAGTGCTGGAAGCCCAGCGCCTGAAAGCACAGATAACCGACGCCGGTCGTCAGCAGACTGTCGCTCGCATGGCGGAATTGCGGCTGACTGAAGCCGCAATGATCAAGCAGGTTGAAGTTGCTGAGCGTTCGCTTGCCAAGGCCCAGGCCGAATCCGCAGCCGTCTCCAGTCGTCTGGCTGTTGCCGGTCGCGGGCTACTGAGTGTTCTTGGCGGGCCTGCGGGCATTGCAGCGCTTGCCGTGGGTGCAGGCATTGCCTTTATCACTCTCGGCGACAACACCAGCATCTTGGAAAAGAAGCTGGGAGACCTCTCGGATCCGCTGGACAAACTCACCGAGCGTTTCGACAAGTTAAACCGGGCAACACAGGCCGTCACCCTGCGTGAGCTGGAGTCACAAATCTCCGACACCCAGGCCAAGATTGGTCAGATGTCGGGCGCCATGGCCGACAAATTCGAGAACGACCTGCGCAACATGGGTGCTGCTGGTGCCGATGGCTTGATGGCCGGGCTTGTCCGGATGCCGGACGATACCCAGGCTGCATTGGAATTGGTGCGCAAAACATCTGCAGATCAAGCCTCTGGAATGGTCGTCGACTGGAAGGCCGTGGCTGATCAGTTGCGCACCGTACCAGGCGTTACTGAAGCCATGGCGCAGGCCTTGGAGTCGGGGCAGGGGCCAGTATCGGATTTGAGCGCTGTTCTGCAAAAACAGCAGCAGACCCTTGCTGCTCTCACTGGCGAAACAGACAAGAACACTGAGGCGCAGAACCGCAACAGCGCGGCCAAAGGACTCGCGAACCAAGCGGGTGAGAAATACATCGGTGAGCTGACCAAACAGCTCCAGGCCGCTCAGGATAAAACGGCCGCCGATGCTGCAAATCGGTTCATTCAAGAGAACACGGATTTAACCGAAGGCCAGATCGTTGCCATCAGGTCGCTGGCTGCTGCGAAGGACGCTCAGAAGGCCGCTGATGACGCCGCGACTCAAGCAACCAAAGACGGTAACAGCGCTGCGAAGCAAGCCGCGACCGAGGCTAAGGCCCGCGACAAGGCGCTCACTGATCTGACTGCCAAAACCACAATTGAAACCACCGCTGCCAAGGGACTTGCAGATGCGTATTTTTCCGGTACCGACAAGCTTCGTCAGTACACCTTGGAGCAAAAGGTCGAGGAGGCTTTGCTCAAGACTGGTGCGGGTGCTCGCGCAGAAGTCACCGCAGCGCTGCGCGCGGAGCAGTACGCGCGCGACGCTCAAGACCTGGGCAAAGCCTACTACGACCTGAAGAAGGAAACCGACGAGCTGCTGGCACAGGCGACTGCCACGCTGCAGGGCGTTGATGCCCTGAACGATTACAACGACGCCAAGTCTGTCGCAGCGATTCTTGCGGGTAAATCAGCCGACGCTCTTGGTGTTGAAGTCGCCGCCGTGCGCGATATCGTCAAGGCTAACCGCGATGCCGCCAAAGCCATGGAGCTGGCGGGCAAGGTAGAGGGCATTACTGATCGGCTGAACCCGCAGACCAAGTTGCTCCGGGAATACACCGAAGAACAAGCCGCACTCAATCGCGCAATCGATCTGTATCCGGGCAAGGCGGATACCTACCGCGATGCGCTGATTCGCTTGGGTAATGAGTACGAAGTCAATCGCAGCAAGGCCACGCTGTGGGGCCAGATGACTGAGGGTGCGATTGATCGCATCGACGGCGCTTTTGCCACTGCCTGGGGCAACATCGGCAGCGGTGCCAATGACTTGTGGGATAACCTCAAAACCGGCTTTAAACAGACCCTGGGCGAAATTGCCCACATGCTCACCACTAAGCCGCTGTTGGCTTCCATCAGCAACTGGCTGACCGGTGGCGACAACGGCCAGGGCCTGTCGTCCGTATGGGGCAAGTTGCTGGGCAGCGTCGGCGGTTCCTCGTCGGGCGGCCTGGGAAGCCTGTTTGGCGGGTCGTCGTCCTCGGATGGCTCCGGCGGCGGCATGTGGAGCAGCGTGGTTGGGCTGGGCAAGAACCTGTATTCGGCCTGGAGTTCGATCACCGGCGTGGGTGCGTCCGCAGCGGCCGGTTATGCCACGGGCGGCATTGGTGGTGCTGCCAGTGGTGTCATGGGCTACTACGGCAGCATGTTGTCAGGTTTGACGACTACGCTGTCCAGCGGCTTTTCTAGCCTGATGACTGCCATGGGCTTGCAGACAGCCGCCACCACGGCCGCGACGGCTGCCACTACGGGCGCAGCTGCAGCGGGCACCGGGTATGCCCTGGGTGGTTCGTTGGTGTCCGGCACGGTTGGCTCGGCCACTTATGCCGCCACCACCGCCTCGGCGTTTTCGTCAGCTATGGCGTCTATGGGCGCCATGTGGCCGCTGGCCGTTGTTATGGGCATGTACCAGTCCGGCAAGCTGTATTCCGCCGGTGTACGTCCAGACGGTGACGCGATCCAGGCCAGCGGTGGCGATACCGCGCTTGGGGAAGCTGCGATGTTTGCCCCTGCAATGGGCGCGCGCTGGCTGGAAATGAAGGATGACCTGCTCGGCAAGGTGGTGGGGGGCAAGCTGGCCGCCATCATCACCGGTTCAACGGTGTTTCAGGCCGTCTATGAAAAAGTCGGCGCCAAGCTGTTTGGCAGTGGTTACCAGACCAAAGACTCAGGCCTGGCCCTGAGTGTCGACGGCGGCGCGTTTGATGCTCAGCAGTACACCAAGCAAAAGAAAAAGGGCGGCTTGATCTCCGGGTCCAGCAAAACCCGCTTTCTGCTCGGTGACCTGTCTGACGACCTCAAGGACCCGCTGGGGCAGCAGTACAACGACACCATCCTCACCGTGCTGAACAACTTTCATCGTCTGAACGTGACGCTGAACGAGGGCGTGCTCGACAACCTGAACATGGCTACGGCCTATATCAGCACTCAGGGCAAGACCGAAGAGGAAATTAATACAGCGCTCGGCGCATGGTTCACCGACCTCGGCCAGGCAGCGGTCACGGCCGTTTCTGATGCCACTAACGCCGGGATCGGCAATTACAACTTTGTGCAGCTGACCGAGTTCGTCGACAACCTGTACAGCGTTAACAGCATGTTCGGCCTGCTCAACATGAAGGCTCTGCCCCTGTCGGTCTGGGGCGGTAAGTTGACCGAGCAATTCGTTGCAATGGCCGGGGGCATGGAAGCCCTGAAAACCTCTGCGACCGCGTATTACGACGCCTTTTTTAGCGACACCGAAAAGGCCGATGACACGCTGGCCGCTGTGGGAACCCAATTCCAGTCTTTGGGCTTGGCGCTGCCAGCCACGCGCGCCGGGTTCCGCTCGATGGTCGAGGGGATCGACACTGCTACGGACGCCGGGCGCTCTATGTTCTTCACCCTGATGGGGTTGAGTGCCAGTGCGTCCAGCGCCTATTCGATTCTCGAACAGCGCGCCAATGAGGCTGCATCAGCGCAGGCCAATTACTACGACCTGTTCACCTCGGAAGGCCAGAAGGCTACCGATACGCTTGCGGCCGTGGCGGCGCAGTTCAAGGCTCTGGGCGTTGTCTTGCCTGCCAGCCGTGACGGGTTCGTGGCGATGGTTAACGCCATTGACCGCACCACGGTTGCCGGGCAGTCGATGTTCGAAGGCTTGATGGGGATGGCGACCAACGCGGATAAGGCCTTCGACGTTCTGGAGGCCAAGTCTGCGTCGGTGGCGGATGCGCTGAAAGCAACGCTGGCGGGTGCCAATGGTGCGTTGGTTCGCGCCATCGGCGCTGATCGTGAAGCGGTAACCAAGGCCTACAACGCCCGCGTCACATCGCTGAACGACATGCTGAGCACGGCTAACTCAAAGGTCAGCGACTTGACCGGTGTCAGCGCGAGCCTCAGTGCATCGCTCAAGGCGTTGCGCGGCGATTCGGATTCCGCCACGGCGGTGCTCCGCGCGCAGGCTCAGGCAACGCTCCAAAGCGCCTTGGCAACTGCTCGCGCTGGTGGTTCTCTGACCGGCTTCACCGGGTTGGATGATGCGCTGGGGACGGTGAGCACCGTCAACACCGACCTGTACGGTTCAATGCTGGATTTTGCCCGCGATCAAGGCCAGACGGCCAACGTCGTGGCGGAACTGGACACCCTTAACGGCAAGCAATTGACCGCCCAGCAGCAACTGGTGCTGACGGTCCAGGCGCAGCTGGATCAGGCCAAGGTCGGCTACGAAGGGCAAATGGTGCGTTTTGACGCGCAGCTGGCGTTTGCCCAGTCTCAGCTAGATGCGCTGAACGGCGTGGACAACTCGATCCTGGGTGTCACCGAGGCTGTTAAGGCGATGAATCTGGCCGTGGTCGCAGCCCTTGCCATGCTCGACAAGAGCGCTGGCAAAACCAACACCCCGGCCAACAATGGCACGCTGGTGGATTCGGTTTATCAGGCGGTGTTGGGGCGTGATGCGGACGAAGGTGGCAAAGCCTATTGGATGGGCCAGTTGGCAAGTGGAGCCATCACGCTGGACCAGTTGCCTACCGCCGTGAAAAACGCCGGGATCGCCAATGGACAGTTGCCAGCGTTCGCGACCGGTGGCTGGCAGTCCGGTGGTGCGTATATCGCCGGTGAAAAAGGGCCTGAGCTGATCGTTAGCGGCCCGTCGCAGATTTTCAACAACGCACAAACCATGGACATGCTCGGCAGTGGCAGTGATAGCGCGTTAGTCGCTGAGGTTCGTTTGCTGCGTCAAGAAGTGGTGGAACAGCGCGGTTATCTGCGCCAAATCTCAGCAAGTACCGGGTTCACTTCAAGTTCATTAATCACCATTACGGAAAAGGGCATTCCTGCTCAGGAGCTGGCATGAAAGTTATTAAGCCGGTTGTAATAACTTCGGCCATGCTCACCACCAACGTTATTTCAACTGTTCCGCCGTGGGTGGCTGGTAGTTACAAGAAGGGTGATAAACGTTTAGCGAATAACCATGTGTTCGAATCGTTAGTGGATAGCAATACTGCTAATCCATTAAAGGATGACCCCACGCCTAAGTGGTTGGATACCGGCGCCGAAAACAAAATGGCCATGTTCGATAAGGGCGCGGCTCAAGTTTTCGGCACGGAAGGTTCGCAACGTAAAGTCTTTTTGATCGGCACCAAAACCGTGAAGGCAGGCACGATTGACGTGACGCTCAAGCCCGGCCAGGTCGTTAACTCGGTGGCCCTGTTCGGGCTGTCTGGCTATCGGGCCACCGTGACCATGACCGCCCCGGATGACGGGGAAGTCTACCGGCGCGAAGTAAGCCTGGTCGATGCGCGGGCCAGCGGCATGTGGGAATGGCTGTTTAAGCGCATTGGCCGCAAGAAGACGTTTGCACTCACTGATTTGCCTGCGTATGGCGACGCCACGATTCGGATTGTTATCGAATCGGACGCTGCCGCCGAGGCAACTTGCGCCATGGCCTGCATCGGAACGCTGACCACGTTGGGAGAAACCGTATTTGGTGGTACTGGATTCGGGCTTACCGATTTCTCCGTCAAGTCGGTTGATCCGTTTGGTGTGGAGTCATTATTGGAGCGTGGCTTTAGACGCCGCGTTATCTATGACGTGCGTATTCACGACGAGGACTTAGAGTTCGCTCTGGACTTTCTGGAAGAGTTGCGCGCCACCGGGGCTGTTTATATCGGTCATGAATCCAGACCCGCCACCATTATTTTTGGTCGTTATCGCGATTTGCAAGTAACGCTACCCAATCCCGCACTTCATGAGTGTGCGTTAGATGTAGGAGGACTTTTATAATGGATGTCGCTTTAAATCCGCCCGTAGTTGAACAGCTTGCTCCGGCGCCGAATCGTGGTATGTCTTCGGAAGTCTACCCGGTGGTGGCTGATAAATGGGCCGCTGGTATTGGCCCGTGGACGCTGCAAATTAATAACTTGTCGACCTGGCAGGCTGCCGCAATGGCGGCCACCCTTGATTACAAAACCGCTGCCGGTTCCTTGGCCAACCAAGCGGCGCTGGCCGCCAGTACCGCGAGCCAGGCAAAGGACGCCGCGCAAAAGGCAGTAACCGACGTGGGTACCGCTGGTGCGCTGCAGCTTGGTTTGGCGGTGGCGGCCAAAGAGGCTGCGCAGGCTGCGGCGGTGGCGGCCCGTGCGGGCGCGGGCATCCCAGTGGAGAACGTGCCGTATACCATGCTGGGCATCAACGGTGCGGGCCAGCTGGCGTTCACCTGGGGCATGCCGGACCTGTCAGCGGCGCGCACCGGGCAGGCGGTAATGATCGGCCCGAACAAAAAGCCCGTAGTGGGCTGGGTGGGGGCCCAGATCGGGGATTTGATAACGTCTGCACGCGACCCTGGTGCCCTGTATCTGCAGGCGGGTGGTATTTACCTAAGGACGGTGTACCCCGCCTTGTCCATGTTGGTGGGCAGCATTGGCACTGCAGCTGGAAAAATCTGGTCGTATGTCGCCACCAGTCAAACCTCTCTATCCCTAGGCATCGCGACTGATGGAAAGGGCGTTTGGGTGCGCGGCAGCATGCGCAGCACTGACAATGGCGTCACCTGGGTGGCCCTGACCGGCAATCTCTTGGGTACATTGCAGAGCTGCCAAGCCATGGTCTGTGACGGTAACGGCACTTGGATGGCCGCTACCTATTCGACAATCATTCGCAGCGTCGACAACGGTCTGACTTGGACGGTGGTGTTAAGTGGTACGGGCGCCAGTGAGGCGCCGCAGCTGGCGACCGATAAAAACGGCACCTGGATCTTTACCGCCTACAGCAACTCAATGCGGGTATCGAAGGATAACGGCGCCACGTGGAGTTCCAATATTACCGGGACGGGTAGCCCCCAGGGTGTGTGCTTTATCGGCAACAACACCTGGATCACTCCGACCGGGTATCGCAGTGTCAACGGTGGCGTGAGCTGGTCTCTATACGGCACGCCAGGGGGTAACCCAGTCTCTTACGCTGCCATGGTCTACCTGGGCAATAACGTGGTTCTGCTGCTGAACAGTGGCCTGCGCCGTAGCGCGGATGGTGGATACAGCTGGACCACCGTTTCAAACATTTCAACTTGGACCGGCGGCGCTTCGATTTCTCACGATAGCAACGGCAATGTAGTGGTTCCTAATATGGGCCAGTATCTGGTCTCTGATGACTATGGCGTTACCTGGCAAATCGTAGCGCAGCCCACCGGAGGTCAGAACGGTATGGCGTTTAGCGCCTTTGGCATGGGCAAGTTCATTGTCAGCAGCCACTACGGCTATACCCCCAGCGTGGAAACGTTCGACTACGACACGGCCATGCAATTCAAGCTGCCCGCGCCGCCGCCGGTGGCCGGGGTCAAGCACTACATCAAAGCCCTGGAGGCCGCATGATCAAGCTCTATTTGTGGAATGAGCAGGGCCTTTTTGTGAGCACGCAAGAGGTCGACGAACGCGGCGCACTACCCGCGCGCAGCACGCCAAGTGCGCCCATGGCGCTGGCCGGTGCCGAGGTGGCGCGGTGGACTGGGTCGGGCTGGGAGAAGTTGGCATCGGTGCCTGAACCACAACCGATTCCCGTACCTGACTGGCCTGCTCTAATCGCCGCGCGGCGTTATGACTCAGAAGTCTCGGGCACAGTAGTAGGCGGTATGCCAATTGCCACGGATGACCGGAGCAAGCTGCTAATTAATGGAGCTGCACTTCGGGCGAATCGCAATCCGAGCTATGTGCTCCGCTGGAAAACTTCGGACGGCTTTGTGGATTTGTCCGCAGCCCAGGTGCTGGCGGTCGCCGATGCCGTGAGCGAGCACGTACAGGCCTGTTTTGACCGAGAAGACGAGTTGCTAAGGGCAGTGACCGCCGGGACGATCACTGCTGATATTCTGGAAGAGGGCTGGCCGACATAGGACGTGCGGTTGCGGGTCAAAAGCGTCTGCGCGGGGACGGGCTGAGATCAAGAATCGGAATTGCGTCGAATAGACCCCTATTCAGAACCTGACTAAAACCTTGTGAATCAAGACTCTGATTGTGTTGGTACTCTTTCGACCAATTATTATCGCGGTTGACCCAGTAATCATTATTGGCCTTGATAGCAGCGATATTATAAGTCGTGTTGTTATTGCTGTAGTTCGTGTCGAGACCTGCCCTCAGGTCCATGTCCTTTAGCTTCTCGGTTGATTGGGCTTCCAGCGATTTTATCTCAATTTCCGCAAGACGAATCATCAGTTCGTGGTACGACGGCAGCATCAACGCCATGCTGTCTGGCTGCTCAGTCATGTGCTTTTCTAGGAAAATACGCATCTGTGTCAAGTCTGATTGGTGCTGGTAATTCATCGGTAGCTCCAGATTGATGCCTTGGCTTGAGATTAGTCCTACCGACTGACTTATGTCCATCCAATCATGTACAAAATCAGGACTCAATATGATCAGATTTATCAACACGCTTAAAACTGACCAGATCGACCGACGCACGTTTACGCTCCTGGCTCATCTGGTGCTAGCTGACGACGATGAGCGCGTCATCACCGTGCCCGCCGGTTACACAACTGACTTCGCAAGCATCAAGGTTCTCCACAACGCCTTCCTGTTCGTCCTGTTTGCTTTGGTGTCCGGCTACGGCAACTACGCCGCGACCGTGCACGACTGGCTGTACGAGCATGGCGCTATGACGCGCAAGCAGGCAGACGCCGTTCTGTACCGAGCGTTGCGGGCAGAAGGTGTGGCCCGATGGCGAGCCTGGCTTTTCTGGGCAGGCGTTAGGATCGGCGCGGCCAAGCACTACACAGCAACCCCGACAAGTTCGGGGTTTTCTTCGTCTGAAGACTGACGAAACCGTATTCCATCCAAGCCCGCCATCGTGCGGGTTTCTTTTTGCGTGGAGAAAAGCATGACCGCTACTGAAAAAGACCGGGAAGTATTGGCCCGCACCTTGTGGGGTGAAGCCCGTGGTGAAGGGGTGGCCGGGCAGATTGCTGTCGCCTGGTCAATCCGCAACCGTGTGGACATGGATTTGAACAACGATGGCAAGCCCGATTGGTGGGGCGAGGGTTACGCCGGTGTCTGCCAAAAGGCGTGGCAGTTCAGTTGCTGGAATAAGAACGATCCGAACTATCCGTACCTCTCCGGTGCGAAGCCGATCCCGTTCCGCGAGCTCGCCCAGGCCCGTATCGCTGCAGATCAGGTAATTGACGGCAGGCAGCCAGATCCCACCGGCGGTGCTACGCATTACTACGCAACCACTATGGCGAAAGCGCCGGACTGGTCGGCCAAGGCCAAGCAGACGCTGAAGCTGGGGCATCACATCTTCTTCAGGGATGTGCCATGACGGCCTTCCTCAGGGTGATCCCAGTTTGGGTGTGGGTGGTGTTGGTGCTCTTGGGATCTGTCGCCTACTTGGCGTTGCGACTCGACACTGTTAAAGGCGCTCGTGATGACTTACTGGTCGAGCGAGATGCTGAGAGGGCAAAGGTCGGGCAGCTTACGGCTGCCAATGAATCACGAAAGAAAACCCAGAAGCTGCTGCTCGAACTCGACACGCAGCACGCCCAGGAACAGGCCAAAGCCGATGCGCAAAATAAACCCATGCTTACTGCTGTCGCTACTGGCGCTCAGCGCGTGTACGTCAAAGCCAGTTGTCCCGCCGCCTCTGTGCGAGCCGCCCCAGCCCCCACCAGCAAGTCTGATGAAGATAGTCGAGCCGAACTTGACCCAGCGACTGCAGAAAGAATTTTCCATGCCGGTGTCGACGGAGACGATGCCATCCGGCAACTGAGTGCGTTGCAGACGTATGTCAGAACGGTTTGCCTCGGGCAAGCCAAGTAAAAAAAAGGAGCGATCAGCCTGGATGCGTCAACATCCAGACTGAACGCTGAATCCGCAGCCCTTTCCTGCAAATCCAGCCAAGACTCCCGCTTCGTGCACAAAGCGGAGCGGAGTCTAGCAACTGTTCATCCATACAGTAAAGGTTTGCAATCAATGTCTAGCCCCATCGTTCCATGGATGGGTGGCAAGCGCCGCCTAGCCGACCGTCTCATTCCTCTTTTCCCACCCCACGAATGCTACGTTGAAGTATTCGCCGGTGGTGCGGCCCTCTATTTCATGCGCCCCCAGGCTGCCCCCGTCGAAGTCCTGAACGACATCAACGGAGAGCTGGTCAGCTTGTACCGGGTGGTGCAGAACCATCTTGAAGAGTTCGTGCGCCAGTTCAAATGGGCGCTCAGCTCCCGGCAGATCTTCGAATGGCAGAAGATGACCCGCCCGGAAACCCTAACTGATATTCAACGCGCCGCCCGCTTCTTCTACCTGCAGCACCATGCCTTCGCTGGCAAGGTGAGCGGGCAGACGTTCGGGACTGCCACGACCGCCCCGGCCATCAACCTGTTGCGGATTGAGGAAAACCTATCAGCAGCTTGGCAGCGCCTCGCCAGTACCTACGTGGAAAACTTGCCCTGGCTTGAGTGCGCAGAGCGTTATGACCGGGCGCACACTTTCCACTATATGGATCCCCCATACTGGAAAACGGCTGGCTATGGCGTCGACTTTCCATTTCAGAATTATGAGCGGATGGCTGATTTCATGCGCCGCTGCAAGGGTAAGGTGATGGTTAGCATCAATGACCATCCGGACATTCGCCGCGTCTTTGCGGATTTTCACTTTGAGACAGTGGATATTAGGTACACAACTACAAACCAGCGGCAGGGGCAGACAGAAGTCGTCAGCGAACTGGTAATCATGAACTGGGAGCCTGATGCATTGGGAGGGCTATTTTAAGGCCCCGCGCGGTAACGTGTGCTTCGTGACTGAGCTACGGCATCGCTCCTACAACGCTGATTCGCCTATTTCCGCCGTTCGTGTGTGGGGAGCACCACTAATCTCTTGCTGATACCATTCGGCCAGCTTAATCTGTGACCTGAGGAACAGATGGAGGCTCTTCACGCTGTTGAGCTTGGCATTCGTCTTTGGACTATTAGGCCCGTCAAGCCACATAAGGATATGATCATGCTAACCCTACATTCAAATATTCCAGATGAGTTATTTGTTTTTTCGGGTTTGTCGTCATGTCAGGACGGCGTCGCTAATTTATATAGCTCTCGTACTTTTTATATGCATAGCAGGAAGCACAGCAATGTTTGAAAGCTTTAGGCGAGGTCTGATGACTGAGGTATATTACCCCTGTAAGCGCGCAGGGGTTAAGCTCGTTAAAATGTTACCCATAGTGTCAGGCATGACGGAACTGAGTGCTAAACATTATAAGGAGTCATTAAAAGAGGTCTTCTTTACGGTGATTCTAGCGACCTCACCGCTATGGATGGCTGCGATCTTTACATCTTTTTCGGATGCCACATCTGTTGAGAGTAGTAAAGACGTAGCAGCCGTGTTTTGGAAAAACCTGATGAAGACTATTGAGACTGGAGCGCTAATAATATATTCAGCATCTCTAGTGTCGCCAATTTTATACATGGCTGCGCAAGATATGAAACGTGAGGGGGCTTTGAAGGTTTTTCCCTCGAAGGGCTCACACATTATCTTTGTCTTGATAGTGCAAATAGTTGCAACAATCTACTTTTCGAAGCAGTCATCAATGGCTTCAATGAATTCTGGATTCGCCTATTACTCATCTATTTGGTTGTTTCCATTTTCTATATTGATATTGTTTGTAGCGATGTGCTACAAAAACTGGGTCATTGATTTGGATCCGCTCCACGCTATGAGTACGTCGGAAGACAAATTCAGGGGCGGATACATGATGCATAGAAGGGATGCGAAATGAAACAAATTAACTTTATCGACGATGCTTACTATGATAGGCGTCTCGATGTTAGGTCAATTAAAATATCACAGCCAATGGGCGAGTTTTATATTGGCGTGATTAAAAATAAAGACTTGCGCGAAATAACTTACTCCGATGTAAGGCGTATGGAGGGTGAGAGGGGCTTCGAGAGCTATCTAGGTATCCAGCGACCATTAGATTCAAAGCGAGTCAAGGAGCTAATGGGCTATGTGAAGACACAGGATGCCTGTTTTCCCACTGCTGTTCTTCTCTCAGTGTCAGCTCGTTGTGCGGAATATGACGATGCTTCGGGTATCCTGAGACTAACACCCTATAAAGCCTCTGATTCTGATGTTTATGAAAGTATCCCTTATATCCAGATGGCTAACGTAATCGACGGCCAGCACCGAATTGCTGGATTAGATGGCTATAACGGCGACGACTTTGATATTAATGTCTCAATATTTGTAGACATAGATGTCTCATCAGAAGCGCAAATATTCTCAACCGTGAATCTTGCACAAACCAAGGTTAACAAAAGTTTGGTTTATGACCTATTTGACCTTGCTACCAAGAAAAGTCCTCAGAAATTGTGCCATGAAATCGCGGTGACTCTTGATAAAGAACCAGAAAGTCCTTTTTACAATAGAATCAAGAGGCTTGGATCAGCACAGGCTCATAACCTGCCAGGCAGTATAACCCAAGCAGCGTTCGTTCAATCTTTGATAAAGTACATTTCTGCGGATCCTTTAAAGGATAGAGATATATATCTGCGCGGGCGTAAGCCCAATATCGCTGATAATAACTCATCAAAGCAAATTTTCAGATCGTTTATGGTAGATGATAGAGACTACGAACTTACCGACATAATTTGGGATTATTTCAGTGCGGTGGCAAGTAAGTGGCCAGTTGCTTGGAGCTCTACAGATAAAGGAATAATGCTCTCTAAGACTAACGGATTTATGGCTTTAATGCGCTTCTTGAAGGACTGCTACATAAAAATTGGGAAGGATAAGCCTGAACAGGAGGACTTTGCAAAAATCTTCTCTCGGGTGGAACTAGATGATGGTGACTTCAATACGGAGAGGTACAAGCCCGGTACAAGTGGCGAGTCTGCCCTCTACAAGGACTTGTTGGGCTTGACCAAGCTTATATAATTACCAGCATCGAATTGCGAGTTCTTGGAACTTTCCTCTGAACTCGCTTTTTCCCGAAAGAACATTGCTTCTAGAAAGCGTAATCATGTCGAATTGCTGATACAAGGCTTTAATAGAATCATGATGCGCGTTGAGCACCAAAACTTTTGCTCCTCTATTTGCTGCTCTTTCAACGCTGCTAGCCAGTCTGACCTGATCTTCCCATTTGAAGAGGTTTTCATTGTACTGAATAAAGCCGTTCATGTTGTGCTTTACTGTGTAGGGAGGGTCCACGAAAACAAAGTCATCTTTCTGCGCGGAGTCTATAGATTTTTCAAAGTCTGAGACTTGCAGGTCTACGCGAGAAAGAACTGTTGAGAGATTTTCGAAATCGTCTGTCTCAAGTATTACAGTGTTTTTCGTTCCTATTGGTACATTGAAACCGCCTTTCATGTTTACTCGATACAGCCCGTTCCAGCAAGTCCGGTTTAAGTAGAGCAGTCGAGCTGCGCGCTCTGAGATGTTTTCAGGGACGATGGCTCTTTGGGAGTAGTAGTACTCCTTGCAGTGATGTTTTTGATGCTCTACCAGGTTTGTGAGCACTGACTCCCAATCAGTCTTAATCGCCTGATACATCTCAATTAGGTCGCGATTTAGATCAGAAAGCAGTGCTTGCTTTGGCATCAAATGAAAGAAAACTGCCCCTCCACCCAAAAACGGCTCAACGTATTTTTCAAATTTTTCAGGGAAAATTTCCGGGGATTGTCTTACGAGCCAGCGCTTGCCGCCAGCCCACTTCAAAATAGGTTGAGCTTCCATCGAGGTCCTGCTCCAAAATCAGCAGGGCATTCTACACCGGGATCTATTCCTATGGGGCGGCTGAGTTAAAAAAGCTGATCTTATGTTTCCCATTTCAAAAGCTGGTTGCGCCAGTGCACGGCACCGACGGGCTTAGAACCAAATCTCGTTGGTGGGAAATTCTGCTCACCGAGCGTAGATCTCTATTTTTCTTGGTCGAGGAACAAGCTGAGCGAGTTGACAATTTTCCCACGCGGGCCGCGTAAGGTGTCCAGTTCCGGCAAGACCCTGGACGCCCCTATCTTCTCCACGTCGTTTGTGAGACCAATCTGAGTACGTGACTGCTACCGATGTCAATCGCCACGACTTTTCGGTGCACTTGGGAGCAAGTCAATAATTAAAGTACATTAGTTAGTACTCCGGGGTGAAAATTATGGAGATCTCCTTATTTTCACGGGTAAATCTGAGTATATTAGGTTCCTGTTTTCGGCACCGCAGACCCAAAAAAGCCCGATCCATCCGGATCGGGCTTTTTTGTTTCCGTCATTCCGCAAAAGGAGTCAGGCCTTGACCTTGTACAGGCCGAATTTCCTGCCATCCACGCAGCGCACTTTGGGGCCGTCTATATAGGCCATGTCGTGGCCGTCATGATCGACCAGGCGTTGGGGGGCGGAGAGGACGAGGATGCCGATGTCGCCGCTCCAGTCGCGGCGTGGATCGTGTTCGAGGTAGGCGTAGACCCTGCGATTCTGGATGCGCCATACCGGGTTGCGCTGGTCGGAGGCGCGGACGTCGTAGGTGGCAGCGGGGTCGAGTTTGAACTGAGCAGTCATAGGCATGTTTCCTTCTCAACCTGTGCCGACTGCTCAACGATTCAGGCCGATGCGTAGTTATTGTTAAATGCTGTGTTCAGGTTAGTACAAGTTTGTTCGGTAGGACGCGCGGTCTGTTGGAGCGAGGCTTGCCCGCGAAGATCGATACGCGGTCCGTCTGATGCACCGTTGCGCATGATTCGCGGGCAAGCCTCGCTCCAACAGATCCGGATCTTACAAACTCAGCCGCATCGACAAATCCACCGCCTTCACATCCTTGGTCATTGCACCTATGGAGATGTAATCGACGCCGGTTTGCGCAATCACCCGCAGAGTGTCGTCGTTGATGCCGCCGCTGGCTTCCAGTTTGGCGCGGCCGGCATTGATGCGAACGGCTTCGCGCATGTCGTCGAGACTCAGTTCGTCGAGCATCACGATGTCAGCACCAGCGTCCAGTGCCTGGCGCAGCTCCCCCAGGCTTTCCACTTCGATCTCCACCGGTTTGCCGGGTGCGATTTTGTGGGCGGCGCTGATGGCCTCGGCGATACCGCCACAGGCGGCGATGTGGTTTTCCTTGATCAGGAACGCGTCGAACAAACCGATGCGGTGGTTATGGCAACCGCCGCAGGTCACTGCATATTTTTGCGCCATGCGCAGGCCGGGCAACGTCTTGCGAGTGTCGAGCAGTTTGACCTGAGTATCGCTGACCATGTCCGCATAATGCTGCGCTTTGCTGGCAACCCCTGAAAGCATCTGTAGAAAATTCAGCGCGCTGCGTTCGCCAGTCAGCAACGAACGAGCCGGTCCCTCCAAATGGAACAACGCCTGATTGGGCTGCACACGATCCCCATCCACGACCTGCCAGTGCACCGCCACTCGGGGATCCAGTTGACGAAACACCGCATCGACCCAGGCCGTGCCAGCAATAACCGCCGCATCCCTGGAAATGATCGTGGCTTTGGCTAAGCGTTCGTCGGGGATCAATTGCGCGGTGATATCGCCACTGCCGACATCCTCCAGCAACGCACGGCGCACGTTGGCTTCGATTTCGGCGGTCAGGGTGGCGAGTTGTAAATTCGGCATAGCGGACTCCAATTTCAGATGGCCGGAGTATAAGGCAGGTTAACCTCCAGACCACACGCGACAAGCCTGGCGCTGGGCCGCAGACGTCTCTCTGTACGACAGTTGGTCGGTTTTTCGAATTGCCCTGCGATGGATCGCATTTTTTGCTGTCTATGACTGCACACGTTAATCCATCGCAACCGGACAAGTGCTGACTGAAGACTTCGCTGGCTAATCGGATATCGTTTGCAACATAATGCGCCTTGTATTTGGCGTCATACATTTGACGTAGTGCGAAGTGCCCGGTTTTAGAGAGGTCGACTGATGTTCGCTGGCAGGTGGATTGATGCAAAACGACGATAAAGTAGTGCCCTTGAACAAGGCAAACGCTGACCAGGCGCTTAATTCGCCGTTGGCGCGGCTGCCTGTCGTCTTGCTTCAGGTCCGGGACAAAGCCGCCCAGCAGCTCAAGGATGCGCTTCAGGAGCTGTTCGATAACGCCGACGACACGCTCTTCGAGATGGCTGATCGAGCGCACAACAACACCGAGCAAAACTCATTTTTTGAAGCCATGCGCGATTTGCGTCTCAAGCGCAAAAGTATCGAGCGTGCTTTTCTCGATAAATTCTACGAAGCTTTCCTGCGTATCGGTCAATACCAGATTGTCGAACCGACGATTCCGGCAGCAGTGTCCTTTGACAAGCTGGCGCTGGTGCATAACGACGATCTGGAGAAAACCGTCGCCGTAGATGCCATGGTCGCCAAGGTGCTGAGTCGCGATGGCATCGCCCTTGACCAACTGACCACCCGCCTGAATCACCTGATTACCCAGCCGTTGACAGTCGAAACCAACCCTATGGGGCCGGCGCTGTTGTGCGACTTCTTCCTGCAGGCAGGGAAAAGTCTTGGGGTGGGGATCAAGGTCAAGCTGATCATCCTCAAGCTGTTCGAGAAATACGTGCTGGCCGACGCTGATCACCTTTACGGCGAGGCCAATCAACTGCTGATTGCCACCGGCGTGCTGCCTGAACTCAAGGCGTTGCCTGCCCGCCGCTCCACTGATCGGGCAGCTCGGCCGGCCCGTGAGCGGACCGGCGAGCAATTTGCCGATCCTGGCCTGGCCCAGGCCGCCGATAAACTGGACCAAGGTGTACAGGAAGTGTTCTCGGCCTTGCAGGAGCTGCTGATGCAGGTCCGCGGCAATCTGGTCACACGTCATGATGCCAGTGCCGAGCCTCGACCCATTTCCAGTCAGGATCTGCTGCGTTTGTTGTCGCATATGCAGCAGTACGTGCCGGCTGCAGATGCGCCGGAAGACTTCGACCTGCGCAATCAGCTTGAACAATTGCTCACCCGGGTCAGCATGAAGAGCGGCAAGTTTCGAGTAGTCGGGGCGGTCGATGAGGACGTCATCAACCTGATCGCGATGCTGTTTGAATTCATCCTCGACGATCGCAACCTGCCAGCTTCGCTGCGTGCCTTGATCGGCCGTCTGCAAATCCCGATGCTCAAGGTTGCCGTCATCGACAAAAGTTTTTTCAGCCGTGGCAGCCACCCGGCGCGCCGGTTGCTGAACGAAATAGCTTCTGCCGCATTGGGTTGGGGCGGACGCGACGATTATCAGCGTGATTCGTTATATGTACGGGTCGAGCAGATCGTGCAGCGCTTGTTGAATGATTTTGTTGACGATCCAGCGATATTTTCCGAATTGCTGGTGGATTTCCTGGCGTTCACCAGCGATGAGCGGCGCCGCAGCGAGTTGCTTGAGCAGCGCACCCGCGACGCCGAAGAAGGCCGCGCTCGTGCAGAGCTGGCGCGTCAGCGGGTACAACAGGAGTTGAATGAGCGCTTGCTGGGTAAAGTCCTGCCAGAAGTCGTCGTTCGTCTGCTCCAGGAAGCCTGGAGCAAAGTGTTGTTGCTGACATGCCTCAAGCATGGCGACGAGTCCAGCGAATGGCAGGCCGGACTGGTCGCCATGGATGATCTGATCTGGAGCGTCGAGCCCCACGAAGAAGCTGACGCCCGCCAGCGCCTGCTGGATCTGGTTCCTGGCTTGCTCAAAGCGTTGCGCGAAGGTCTGGCCAGTGCCGCATTCGATCCATTTGCCACCAGTGAATTCTTCAGTCAGCTGGAAGCCTTGCATGTGCAGGCCTTTCAGCATTTCTCGCGCTTGCAGGACCCTCAGGACAGCGTCGATGTTCACACTCCATCCGCGCACGACGGCGACGCACCTCAAGGGCCGGTGATGATTGAGGTGGTTGAGGAAATTGTCTTGATCGCACCGGGTGAACAGTTCCTCAATGAACCGGTATCGCGCCTGCCCGATGATGACGCGGGGCTGGCTCAGGTCGACAAGTTACGTCTGGGTGGCTGGGTTGAAATTCAGGAAGATGAAGAGCACAGGCTGCGCTGCAAGCTGGCCGCTATCGTTGAGCCGAGCGGACGCTATGTGTTTGTTAATCGCACTGGCATGAAGGTCCTGGAAAAAACCCGTATGGGTCTTGCAGTTGAGTTTCGTCGCGGCAGCATCCGCCTGCTGGACGATGCCTTGCTGTTCGACCGGGCGCTGGAGTCGGTGCTGGGGAATTTGCGCAAGCTCAAGGGTGCATGATTACCCGGTTTGAAATGCGATCCTGTGGGATCGGTGCTTGCCCGCGATAAGGCTGGGCGCGGTTCACTTTAAGTCTCACTGCCCTTATCGCGGGCAAGCACTGCTCCCACATAGAAATTCCGCATCACCGGACACCTCCTACACACTCCATCGCCGATTTACTCCCCCCTATCTCGTCTATCGCGGGCATACTTGGCCCTGTCGATTTATCTGTTCAAGGAACCTTCATGCAACTCGATTGCGCAAGCGGCTGGTGCAACGGCGTGCATCATTGCCCATCGCCCAATTTCAATGCGCGCCCTACGGGTGAAGTGTCTTTATTGGTTATCCACAACATCAGCTTGCCGCCCGCTCAATTCAAGACCGGTAAAGTCCAGGCGTTTTTTCAGAATCAACTGGACGTCACCGAGCATCCGTATTTTGCAGGGATTGCCGATCTGCGGGTGTCGGCGCATTTTCTTATCGAGCGTGATGGCGAGGTCACTCAGTTCGTCTCTTGCCTGGATCGTGCGTGGCATGCCGGGGTTTCCAGTTTCGAAGGCCGGGATACCTGCAATGATTTTTCCTTGGGCATCGAGCTGGAGGGCACCGATGAACAGCCTTTTACCGACGCTCAATACGTGGCGCTGGTCGATTTGACCCGGCAATTGCAGTCGGCATTTCCAGCCATCACGACGGCTCGCATCTGCGGCCACAGCGACATCGCGCCCGGTCGCAAGACTGATCCGGGCCCTTATTTCCAATGGCCGCGCTATATAGCGGCCTTGCAGGATTGATGCGAGGAGCAGGCAATGAGTTTTCTGGTGTTACTGCTGGCGGTGTTGATAGAGAAGTTCTCGGCGCTACGCCAACGGGTGCAGCGTGATGGAATCTGGCTGGCTGAATTGGCCAGTCTGGAAGCAAAGCCGCGAACCGCTGCGCGGCCGTGGCTGATCCTGGGTTTGACGGTGCTGTTACCGGTCTTGCTGCTGACCCTGATTCTGCTGGTGTTGGGCTCCGTCGCCAATGGTTGGCTGGCGTTGCCAGTGCATGTGCTTGTGTTGATTTACAGCTTGGGTCGCGGCGATCTGTTGGCGGCGCTCGGCCCGTTTCGGGACGCTTGCCGCCGCGGCGATGCGCAGGCGGCCGTGCACGTTGCCGAGCGCGACATGGGCGTTCAAGCCGACAGCGCTGAACAGCTGCTACAGGGCGTGCAAAGCCATCTGCTCTGGCAGGCCTATCAAAGCTTCTTTGCGGTGATTTTCTGGTACGCCCTGCTCGGGCCGGTTGCCGCGCTGGCTTATCGTTTACTGGCACTGGCCGCCGAACACAGCAAGACTGCCGGCGTGGCCGAAAACGCCAGTCAGCTGCGCCATGCCTTTGACTGGGTTCCAGTGCGCCTGCTGGCCGCCAGCTTCGCGCTGGTTGGCAACTTCGTGGCGGTCAGCCGGGTGATGCTGCACGAGTTGCTCAACTGGAATATCAGCGCGGCGCAGCTCATCAGCAAGATCGGTTGCGTGGCGGGAGAGGTGCCAGCTCCAGTCGTAGGGGCAGAGGGCGTCAATAGCCTGGATGTACTCTGGGAATTGCTCGTGCGTGCGGCGATCGTCTGGTATGCAGGGTTTGCGTTGTGGACGCTGTTGATTTGAATGGTTTTGCAGGCCCTGCAGCCCTCAGGACCCCGGGCTAAGCAGATCCCTGTGGAAGCAAGCTTGCTTGCGAAGGCGATGTTACTGACCCAAGAAATCTGCCAGACGTACCACCCTCTTCGCGAGCAAGCTCGTTCCCACAGGGGGCGGGCATGGCGCCTGAATCAATCCCACCCAAACAATTCGCACGCATTACGGGTACTGGCCTCGGCCAACTGCTCGGCCGCCACTCCCATCACCTGCGCCAGCGCCTCACAGATATCCGGCAAGTGCTCCGGGCTGTTGCGTTGACCGGGGTACATGGCGGGCGCCATGTCGGGAGAGTCGGTTTCCAGTACCACGCTGTCCAGCGGCAGCTCCGCGATAACCCGATGCATGCGCAACGCCTGCGGCCATGTTGCTGCGCCGCCCAGGCCTAGTTTGAAACCCAGCTTGATGTATTCCCGCGCCTCTTCCCGGCTTCCTGCAAACGCATGAATGATGCCGCTGCGGGCGAGCTTGAAGCGCTTGAGTGTGGCGATGACGTCCGCGTGGCTGCGCCGCACATGGAGCAGGGCGGGTAGATCGAAATCCGCTGCCAATTGCAGCTGCGCTTCGAACACCTGCTGCTGACGCTCCCGGTCGAGACTCTCGATGTAGTAATCCAGGCCAATCTCCCCCACGGCACAGAGCTGCGGATGACCCTGCAGCCGGGACAGCCAGCTCTCCAGCTCGCTCAGGTGTTCGGGCTGGTGTTCATCGATGTATACCGGATGCAGGCCGAACGCGGCGTGCAGCGTCGGGTTTTCAAGCGTCAGCTCCCATACTCGCTGCCAGTTGCGCTGATAGACCCCCAGAACCACCATGCGCTCGACGCCGAGGGTTCGACAGTTATCGAGAATCGCGCTGCGATCTAGGTCGAAGTCCGGAAAATCGAGATGGGTATGGGTGTCGATTAGCCTCACATCAGACCTCGTGGATACGTTGTTTGAACGTGCGCACGATGGCGTGTACGCCGGGCTCGTAGTGGTTCTTTTCGATGGCGGCCAGGGCAAACTCCAGGGCGGCGCTGGCGATCAGCTGGTGCTGCTGAGCCATGGCATTGACCGGCAGTGGCAGGAAGTCCAGCAACTGAGTATCACCGAATGTACCAAGGTGAAACTGAGCCGGATTGACCGCACGGCTTTGCAATACATCGAAAATCCCCTGCAGCAGGACGTAGGACGTGGTCACCAGCGCATCCGGGAAATGGCCCAGGCGGTCGAAGACCTCGCGCATCAGTCGTTGGCCGCATTGACGGCTGAAGGCTTCGCCGTGCTCGATGATCACCTGGCCGTCGAAGCCATTGAGCGCATGCTCGAAACCGCTACTGCGCGCCCGACTGATACTCAATTCAGGGCGTGCGCCAATCAATGCAATGTTGGCCGGGCGGGTCTGCAACAGGCTGCGGGTCAGTTGCAGGCTGGCGTCATGGTCGTCGCTGACCACCGAACAAAAGTGGTTAGCGTCCATTTCCCGGTCGATGGCGATAATCGGCATCCCCTTGCTTTGCAGCTCGCGGTAACTATCGTCGCTGGCGGGCAGGCAACTGGCGACGAACAGCGCGTCACAGCGTCGGGCGCGGAACAGCTGAAGCAATTGCAGCTCGCTGACCGGATCGTCATCGGAGCTGGCGATCAGCAGTTGGTAGCCGTTGGCCCGGGCGCCTTGTTCAAGCAACTTGGCGATTCGCGCATAACTGGGGTTTTCAAGGTCCGGCAGGATGAAACCCAGCGTGCGCGTATGACGGCTACGCAAGCCTGCGGCCTGGGGGTTGGGGCGGAACCCATGTTCTTCTACGACGGCCTGAACCCGTTCAACGGTTGCATTGCTGATGCGCTGCTGTTCGGCCTTGCCATTGATCACGTAACTGGCAGTCGTCACGGAGACTCCGGCCAGACGTGCAATATCACTGAGCTTCACTCGTGATTCCTTTTGTTATTAGCGCCTCTTGATTCGGCGGCAATTCTTACTGATCTGGGCTGATCTTGACAGCAGACCATGGTCCACGGGGAAGTTCTCACTTTTTTTTGCCATTGCCAGGCAGCATCGGACCCAGAGTAGGACAAACGGGCTTCAACCCGCGCAGATAATCGAGTAACGTGCCGGACAATTCAGATTAAACGATTCAGCAACATTTTCTCGGGTTGCCGTCATTGCGCCCAAGTTGATGTCACATGTGCATTGCTGGGCATCACCTAAGCTGTCGATCAACTCGTGATCGTTCTTAAAACAAGAAACAAGCGCCCACCCGCGCTGTTAAGGAGACAGGCATGCTCGAGCTCACCGTAGAGCAAATATCCATGAGCCAGGCGGCCGTGGATAAGTCCGCCGCGTTGCAACTGCTTGCTGACCTTCTGGTGGCCGATGGGCTGGTGGCGGACGGCTATCTGACAGGTCTGCAGAACCGCGAAAAACAAGGTTCGACCTTCCTCGGTCAAGGCATTGCGATCCCCCATGGCACTCCGGAAACCCGTGACCAGGTATTTGCCACCGGGGTGCGCCTGATGCAGTTCCCCGAAGGCGTGGACTGGGGTGATGGTCACGTCGTTTACCTGGCGATTGGTATCGCTGCCAAGTCCGACGAGCATCTACGCCTGCTGCAACTCTTGACCCGCGCACTCGGTGAAACCGATCTAGGCGAAGCCTTGCGTACTGCCGAGAGCCCCGAAGCGCTGCTCAAGTTGCTGCAAGGTGCGCCGCAAGAGCTGGCGCTGGATAACCAGCTGATCAGCCTTGGGGTTTCCGCAGATGATTTCGAAGAGCTGGTCTGGCGGGGTGCGCGTTTGCTGCGCAAAGCTGATTGCGTAAATAACGGCTTTGCTGCCGTACTGCAGCAGGTGGAAGCCTTGTCCCTGGGTGACGGCCTGTGGTGGTTGCACAGCGAACAGACCGTCAAGCGTCCGGGCCTGGCTTTCGTCACGCCGGACAAACCGATTCGTTATCTGGGCCAGCCGCTGACCGGCTTGTTCTGTCTGGCAAGCCTGGGTGAAGCGCATCAGGCCTTGCTTGAGCGGCTGTGCTCGTTGCTGATTGAAGGCCGTGGCCACGAATTGGGTCAGGCCACCAGCAACCGCGCCGTGTTGCAGGCATTGGGTGGGGAACTGCCAGCTGAATGGCCGACCCAACAGGTGCCGCTGGCCAACGCCCACGGCCTGCACGCTCGTCCGGCGAAAATTCTTGCGCAACTGGCCAAGGAATTCGACGGCGAGATTCGTGTGCGTATCGTCGAAACCGGCGAAAGTGCGGTCTCGGCAAAAAGCCTGAGCAAGCTGCTGAGCCTTGGCGCACGTCGTGGTCAGGTATTGGAGTTTGTTGCCGAGCCGAGTATCGCCGCCGATGCACTGCCTGCGCTCATTGCTGCGATCGAGGAGGGGTTGGGCGAAGAGATTGAGCCGCTGCCGTCCGGGGTCTCGCCTGCGCCTACTGCTGCCATTGTGCCAAAGCAAGTCCTGGCGCCAGCCGATGGCAGTCAGCTCGTGGCTGTGCCTGCATCGCCGGGCATTGCCATTGGCCCGGCTCATATTCAGGTACTGCAAGCTTTCGACTACCCGATGCAGGGCGAGTCGGCTGCTGTTGAGCGCGAGCGCCTGGAAAAAGCCCTGGCTGAAGTTCGGCAGGACATTCAGGGTCTGATCGAGCGCAGCAAGGCCAAGGCGATCCGCGAGATTTTTATCACGCACCTGGAAATGCTCGACGACCCGGAACTCAGTGGCGAGGTGGCGTTGCGCCTGAAACAGGGCGAGAGCGCAGCTGCGGCCTGGGCCAGCGTAATTGACAGCGCCGCCCGTCAGCAGGAGCAGTTGCATGACGCACTGCTGGCCGAGCGCGCGGCGGACTTGCGGGATGTGGGCCGGCGTGTGCTGGCACAAATCTGTGGAATCGAAACCCTGGTCGCCCCGGATGAGCCGTACATTCTGGTGATGGATGAAGTCGGGCCTTCCGATGTGGCGCGTCTGGACCCTGCGCAGGTCGCCGGTATCCTCACCGCCCGTGGCGGCGCGACGGCGCACAGCGCAATTGTTGCGCGGGCCTTGGGCATTCCAGCCTTGGTTGGAGCGGGCGATGCGGTTCTGCTATTCAAACCCGGGACCGTGCTGTTACTCGACGGCCAGAAGGGCCGCCTGACGGTTGCCCCGGATGCTGACACCCTGCGTCGCGCCGCTGAAGATCGCGACAACCGCGAGCAGCGTCTGCAAGCCGCCGCAGCAAAACGCATGGAGCCTGCCGTGACCCGCGACGGTCACGCGGTGGAAGTGTTCGCCAATATCGGCGACAGCGCCGGGACGCCTGCCGCTGTTGAGCAAGGCGCGGAAGGTATTGGCCTGCTGCGCACCGAATTGCTGTTCATGGCCCATTCCCAGGCACCAGACGAAGCGACCCAGGAAGCCGAATACCGCCGCGTGCTGGACGATTTGCAAGGTCGTCCGCTGGTCGTGCGCACCCTGGACGTGGGCGGTGATAAACCGCTGCCGTACTGGCCCATCGATAAAGAAGAAAACCCGTTCCTCGGCGTGCGCGGCATCCGCTTGACCCTGCAACGTCCCGACGTCATGGAAAGTCAGCTGCGGGCCTTGTTGCGCGCTGCTGACAATCGGCCGTTGCGGATCATGTTTCCCATGGTCGGTACTGTCGAGGAATGGCGTCAGGCCCGGGACATGACCGAACGCTTGCGTCTGGAAATTCCGGTGGCCGACTTGCAGATCGGGATCATGATCGAAGTACCTTCGGCTGCGTTGCTGGCCCCGGTGCTGGCCAAAGAAGTCGACTTCTTCAGCGTCGGTACCAACGACCTTACGCAGTACACCCTGGCGATCGACCGTGGGCATCCGACGCTTTCGGCCCAGGCCGATGGTTTGCACCCGTCGGTGCTGCAGTTGATCGACATCACCGTGCGCGCCGCCCATGCCAACGGCAAGTGGGTGGGCATCTGTGGCGAGCTGGCGGCAGATCCGCTGGCGGTACCGGTGCTGGTCGGCCTGGGTGTCGACGAATTGAGTGTTTCAGCGCGCAGCATTGGCGAGGTCAAAGCCTGTGTGCGGGAACTGAATTTGAGTAGCGCGCAACAACTGGCGCAAACCGCGCTGACGGTGGGCAGTGCCGCCGAAGTGCGTGCCCTAGTGGAGGCTTTGTAAATGGCCAGGATCCTGACTTTGACCATGAACCCGGCGCTGGACCTGACCGTGCAGTTGGGCCCGTTGCAACTGGGGCAGGTCAACCGTAGCGAAGCGATGCTCAGCCACGCTGCGGGCAAAGGCCTGAACGTGGCCCAGGTGCTGGCTGATCTGGGGCACCAACTCACCGTTGCCGGCTTTCTGGGCATCGACAATCAGCAGCCATTCGAGGCGCTGTTCGCCCGTCGGGGTTTTGTCGACGAGTTCGTTCGCGTTCCCGGTGAAACCCGCAGCAACATCAAGTTGGCTGAAGCCTCCGGGCGTATCACCGATCTGAACGGCCCAGGCCCGATGGTCAGTGAAGAGGCTCAGCAAGCGTTGTATATCCGGGTCGAGCAGATTGCCGAGCAATTCGATGCCGTGGTCGTCGCTGGCAGTCTGCCCCGTGGCGTCAGCCCGGAGTGGCTGCACAAGTTGCTGGTGCGCTTGAAAGACCTCGGCCTGAAGGTGGCGCTGGACAGTAGCGGGCTGGCGTTGCGTGCAGGTCTTGCCGCAGGTCCATGGCTGATCAAGCCCAACACCGAAGAGCTGGCCGATGCACTGGACGCGCCGATCATTTCAATCGCCGCCCAGGCCGAAGCTGCCGCCAGTCTGCGTGCACGAGGCATTGAGCATGTGGTGATTTCCCAGGGCTCGGAAGGTGTGCATTGGTTCAGCGCCAATACGGCATTGCAATCGCTGCCGCCTAAAGTGACGGTCGCCAGCACCGTCGGTGCCGGGGATTCGCTGCTGGCGGGGATGATCCATGGTTTGCTCAGCGGCCACTCGCCGCAACAGACCCTGCGCACTGCGACGGCCATTGCGGCCATGGCGGTGACTCAGATCGGGTTCGGGATCAATGATCCCGCGCAGTTGAAGCGGCTGGAAGGCGGAGTCAGCGTGCGGACTTTGGCTGAGAAATAACAAGCCTGTTGGAGCGAGGCTTGCCCGCGAATCGGTCGACGCGGTCAGTCAGGCAAACCTCGTTATCGTTCTTCGCGGGCAAGCCTCGCTCCAACAGAAATATGCAGTTGCTGATGCACTGGATAACAAGAGAGAACTGGTAATGAATTTAATCATTGTGACAGCCTGCCCCAATGGCAAGGTCAGCAGCGTACTCAGTGCTCGCCTGCTCAATGCCGCCGCCCAGCGCATGGGCTGGAGCACCAGCGTTGAAGTCTTTGACCCTCGTAACCCTGAGCCCAAACTGACTTCCGAGCAAATCGCGGACGCGGATTGGGTGCTGGTGGTCAATACCGGTGAAGTCGACCTGACGCGTTTTGTCGGCAAGCGCCTGTTTCAGGACACGCCTGCCCACGCGTTACAGGACGTGGATGGTTTTCTGATTAGGGCCTCCGAACAAGCCGCTCTGTACGCGGCGCCGGACGCTGCGCTGGCACCTGCGGTTGCAGGTTCTGCCAGGGTGCCGCACCTGGTTGCGGTCACCGCATGCCCCACAGGGGTTGCGCATACTTTTATGGCTGCCGAGGCGATTCAACAGGCCGCCAAGCGTTTGGGTTACGAGTTGCAGGTCGAGACCCAGGGCTCGGTTGGCGCTCGTAATCCACTGACGGCACAAGCTATCGCCGAGGCTGACGTGGTGCTGCTGGCCGCCGACATCGAGGTCAACACCGAGCGTTTTGCCGGCAAGAAGATTTATCGATGCGGCACCGGCATTGCCCTCAAACAATCCGAAGCGACCCTGAACAAAGCCTTGGCGGAAGGTCAGGTCGAATCATCAGACAGCGCTACGAAAGCACCTGCCAAGCAGGAAAAGACCGGCGTATACAAACATTTGCTGACCGGCGTGTCGTACATGCTGCCCATGGTGGTGGCGGGTGGTTTGCTGATCGCCCTGTCGTTTGTTTTTGGTATCGAAGCGTTCAAGGAGCAAGGCACGCTGGCTGCTGCACTGATGCAGATCGGTGGCGAAGCAGCCTTCAAACTGATGGTGCCGTTGCTGGCCGGTTATATCGCCTATTCCATCGCCGACCGTCCAGGACTGGCGCCGGGCATGATCGGCGGTCTGTTGGCGAGCACGCTGGGGGCGGGCTTCATCGGCGGTATCGCGGCGGGTTTCATCGCGGGCTACAGCGCATGGGCGATCAATCGTTACATTCGCTTGCCAGCCAGCGTTGAAGCGCTGAAACCGATTTTGATCATCCCGCTGCTGGCCAGCCTGATCACCGGCCTGTTGATGATTTACGCGGTGGGCAAACCGGTAGCCGGGCTTCTGGAAAGCCTCACGCACTTCCTCGAAACCATGGGCACCACCAACGCGATTCTGTTGGGCGTAGTGTTGGGCGCCATGATGTGTATCGACCTCGGCGGCCCGATCAACAAAGCGTCGTACGCGTTTTCGGTGGGCTTGCTGGCGTCCCAGAGTTACGCGCCGATGGCCGCCGCGATGGCTGCCGGGATGGTGCCGCCGATTGGCATGGGCATCGCCAGCTTTATTGCCAGGCGCAAATTTGCCCAGAGCGAGCGTGAAGCGGGCAAGGCGGCATTCGTGCTGGGCTTGTGCTTCATCTCTGAGGGTGCGATTCCGTTTGCTGCCAAGGATCCGTTGCGCGTGATACCGGCGAGTATCGCGGGTGGCGCCCTGACCGGTGCGCTGTCGATGTATTTCGGCTGCAAACTGATGGCGCCCCATGGCGGGCTGTTCGTGATGCTGATCCCCAACGCCATCAACCATGCGCTGCTGTACTTGCTGGCCATTGTCGCGGGCAGTCTGGTGACTGGCGTGGCATACGCGCTGCTCAAGCGCCCGGAAGTGGTGGATATGGAGGTTGCGCCGGTCAGCGCCGGTTGAGTTGATGTTGGAGCGAGGCTTGCCCGCGAATGCGTCAGGTCAGGTAATTAAATTTCGGCCATCAGATCGCCTTCGCGGGTAAACCTCGCTCCAACGGAATTATTTGCCCGCGATCAGGCTGTCACATTTTCCCAACCTTGCCCTGCTAGCTTTTTCCCCTTACTTGCCAAGGGGAATCACCATGACTCAGTTCGATCTGACACGCCGTCGCATCATTCAGGCCGCAGGCGCTGGTCTGCTGCTGCCTGGACTGGCACCGGCGGTTATCGCCTCGGTTCAGGATCGACCAAAGATTACCGACGGTGTGCAATCCGGCGATGTGCTGGGTGACCGCGCGGTGGTCTGGAGCCGCAGCGATAGGCCGTCGCGCATGGTGGTGGAGTGGGACACGCGGAGCATGTTCAGCAATCCGCGCCGAGTGGTTTCAGCCCTTGCTGATCAGCGCACCGACTTCACCGCAAGGGTCGAGCTCACCGAGTTACCCGCTGATCAGGCGATTTTCTACCGCGTGCAATTCGAAGATGCGCAATCGGGTGTGACCAGCGAGCCCTGGTTCGGCCATCTGCGCAGCGTGCCGCAACAACGCCGCGACCTGCGCTTTGTCTGGAGCGGCGATACCGTTGGCCAAGGCTTCGGTATCAACCCGGACATCGGCGGCATGCGCATTTACGAAGCCATGCGCCTGCGCTTGCCGGATTTCTTTATTCACAGCGGCGACACCATTTATGCCGATGGCCCTGTGCCGGCGCAGATCACCACCGAAGGCGGGCGCATCTGGCGCAACCTCACCACCGAAGCCAAGAGCAAGGTGGCCGAGACGCTGGACGAATATCGCGGCGCTTATCGCTACAACCTGATGGACGATAACCTGCGTCGCTTCAACGCCGAGGTGCCGCAGATCTGGCAGTGGGATGATCACGAAGTGACCAACAATTGGTCACCCAGCAAGCAGTTGGATGACCGCTACAAGGTCAAGGATGTGCAGTTGCTGGCCTCTCGTGGGCGACAGGCGTTCCTCGAATATGCGCCGATGCGTTTGCAGCAGGCCGATAACGGCGGGCGCATCTATCGCAAGGTGAGTTATGGGCCGATGCTTGATGTGTTCGTGCTCGACATGCGCAGCTACCGCGACGGCAACGACGCCAACCTCGCTGACAAACCGGGTATCACCACGGCGTTCCTGGGCCGCACGCAGCTGGATTGGCTCAAGGCCGAGCTCAAGGCATCCGGTGCGCAGTGGAAAGTCATTGCCGCGGATATGCCCGTTGGCCTCGGCGTGCCAGATGGCGAAGTCAGTCCTGGTGTGCCGCGTTGGGAGGCCATCGCCAATGGCAACGACGGGCCTGCTGCCGGACGTGAGCTGGAGGTCGCGGAGCTGTTGGGCTTTTTGCGTGCGCAGAAAATCCGGGATTGTGTGTGGCTGACTGCCGATGTGCACTACTGCGCAGCGCATCACTACCAGCCTGATCGGGCGGTTTTTCAGGACTTCGACCCGTTCTGGGAGTTCGTCGCCGGGCCGCTCAACGCAGGCAGTTTCGGCCCTAACCCACTGGATAAAACCTTCGGCCCCGAGCTGGTCTTTCAGAAAGCTCCGCCCGCACAGAACACATCGCCGTTTGCGGGCTTTCAATTTTTCGGCGAAGTGAACATCGATGGCCAGACCGGCGAGATGACCGTGACCTTGCGGGATCTGGATGGGGTTTCGGTGTTTGAGAAGAAGTTGGTGCCAGCGCGGGAGGCTTGAACGCAAGCGCTGATTTGGAACGGGGTCTAATGTGGGAGCGGTGCTTGCCCGCGATAAGATTGAACGCGGTTCACTTTAGATCGCATCCAGCCTTATCGCGGGCAAGCACCGCTCCCACAGCTGCCAGGCCTGGTTCCCGGAAATTCCCTGCCCCGCGATCGTCTACGCTGGCTTATCATTAGCCACCTAACGACGGGGCAGGGTTTACCGCATGCTGGAAATTTTCTACCAAACCCTGGCTATCACCGCGCCGGTCTTTGCCATGTTGTTCCTGGGCGTGCTGCTCAAGCGGATCAACTGGATCGATGACGGCTTCATCATGACCGCGTCGAGTCTGGTGTTTAACGTGACCATGCCCGCGCTGCTGTTTCTGGGCATCATCCACGCGGATCTACGGGCCGCATTGCAGCCATCGTTGCTGATCTTCTTTTCCGTGATCACCCTGGCAGGTTTCGCGTTTGCCTGGCTCTGGGCGATCTGGCGGGTGCCACTGGTAGACCGCGGAATCTTCGTTCAGGGGGCGTTTCGCGGTAACAACGGTGTGATCGGTCTGGCGCTGGCGGCCAGTATGTACGGTGACTACGGGATTTCCCTGGGGGCTATTCTCGCCGCGCTGGTGATCCTGTTCTATAACGCGCTGTCAACGATAGTGCTCGCGGTTTACAGCCCGGTGATCAAGTCGGACCCGTGGAGCCTGTTCAAAAGCGTGCTGGGCAATCCGCTGATCATCAGCATCATCCTCGCGACGCCCTTTGCCTACTTCAAGATTCCGTTGCCCCACTGGTTCGAGACTTCAGGCAACTACCTGGCGCAAATGACTTTGCCCCTGGCTTTGATCTGTATCGGCGGCACGCTTTCGCTGAATTCGTTGCGCCAAAGCGGCCAGGTGGCGATCAGTGCCAGCGTAATGAAAATGGTCACCTTGCCGGTGCTCTGCACCCTGGCCGCCTGGCTGTGTGGGTTTCGTGGTGCCGAGTTGGGGATTCTGTTCCTGTACTTCGCCAGCCCGACAGCTGCCTCCAGCTATGTCATGGCCCGTGCGGCCAATGGCAATCACCAGCTGGCGGCGGCCATTATCGTGATTACGACATTGGCGGCAGCAGTCACCACCAATATCGGTGTGTTCATCCTCCAGTGGGGTGGCTGGATTTAGGCATCGACGATGGTCTTGCACGCTGGCTCGATTTGCGGCGGACGTTGCGCCGGGTAACGCTGCGGCAGGATGTGCACCGGTGTGGTGACCACCATGTCATCGCTGAACGTGGCTTCGACGAAGCTGGCCGCCCAGCCCTGAACGGGCTTTTTCAGGGTAATCACAAGTCTGTCTGGGCCCATGTTCAGCTCTTGCGGCTGGTAACGAACGCCACAGGCATAGCGAAAGTCCCGGGCCAGAGGGTTGATAGCCGTCCATTGCACCACCTTTGTCGGGGGTTCGGAAAAGGTCACTGCGAAACGTTGCTGTGCTCGATCCGCGTCGCTTTGCAGGCTGACCGTCGGCATCCCGCGACCTTGACGCAAGCGGTTGATGAAAGGGATCAGCGCATTTTCCACATATCGCCCAATCCCGTAGTGGCTGGAGTTAGGCGCGACCCTCAGCGCTTTTTCACCCGGTAGCTGGTTGAAAAAGAACCGCGCGTTATCCGGCACGAAAAAGTCATCCCCGCTGGCGTTGACGATGTATTTCGGTATGGCGAGACGGTGAGCGTAGGCGCTGTCCAGATAACGAAACGGATCTTCGATCTGCATGAGCTTGTCGAACTTCGCGGTCTTGATCTGTTGGGTAATGCCTTCGCGTTGGTAGGGGCCGAACGCCAGCGGCCAGCTATTTCCGTAGGTTTTCCAGGTATGTTCGAGCACCTTGTCCATGTTGAGGATGTCGATCACAAAGGGCGCGATGGCGGTGATTCGGTCATCCGCGAGGGCTGCCAACCAGCTGCTCCAGCCACGTTTGGATACGCCCGTGGCGATGAAACGGTCAACTTGCCAGGATTTCAGCTCGCGCTGGGCGAGGTCCATGGTGCGGATCATTGATTGCATCATGGGGATGTGCAAAGACAGCGTGGGCCGCTGCTCGGGATTTTTGAGGAAAAGCTTCCAGCTGTGGGCGACGCTGTCGTCCTCACGGCGGGCCACGCCGTCATCGGCGTAGGTCAGGTATTGATTGGGGACGTTACTGATGGTGATGACGATGGTGCGCGTATGTTTTGCAATCGTCAGCGCCATCTCTTCAGTGAAGTCACTGGCCGGCTGTACTTCGCCACCGGGTTTGGGCCGGTTGATGCCATTGTTCGCCACCAACAGCGCCTCGCCGGGCAGGGCGGCATCCGGAATATAGATAATTACTTCGTGTACCCATTCAGCCGGTTCTACCAGGGCTAGAGGTGCCCAGTCTTGCGATCGCAGTTCGAAGGTGCGTTTTTCGAGCCCGGGTAATGACTCCACGCCGGTCGCCCGGTAATCGACGGGATTGGCGGCCTGTGTGTTTTTATAGGCGGTCAGCACCTGGCTGAAATCTCTGATGCCACTCACGACGACTGGCGAATGCACTGCGGGTTGTTTCACGGACGCTTGGGCCAGCGTGCCGCCGACCGTCAGAAAGGTGAGGGCGAGAATTTTCGATGGCATCGCCAGGTAGCGAATCAAAGGCACGGTTTTCTTCCTGAATGGTTTGATCGGACAGCGCGACACCTGCGTCGCGTTGAAGCCGCTCAGTTTTCGTCAGGAGGAATGAGTCTGCAGTAGGACGATTCTGGTGTTCTTGTAGGGTGAATCACATGGTGAAGTGGGAGAAGGCGTTATGTGCGCTTAATGCTGACGCCGCCACGCTCTGATCGTATTGAACGCCACCACGGCTGCCAGGACCGGTAGTACGTAATGCACCATCAAACGTTCGAGTCTGTCTGCCAGAGGCATGCCGGTGGTGAATGACACGATGTGCAGGCCGTAAGCCAGATACAACGCCAGCAGCATCAAGCCTTCCAGGCGAGTGAGCCGGTAGCCGGAATAGAACACCGGCAGGCAAAGCGCCGCGACGCCGAGCATCACCGGCAGGTCGAATTCCAGGGCGTTGGGCGAAACGGAGAGTGGTTCGGGTGCAATCAACGCAGTGAGGCCCAGGACTCCGAGCAGGTTGAACAGGTTGCTGCCAATCACGTTGCCAACGGCAATGTCTCGCTCGCCACGCAACGCGGCCACCAGTGATGTGGTGAGGCCTGGCAGGGACGTGCTCACCGCGATCACCGTCAACCCTATTACCCGCTCGGACAAACCCAGGTCCACGGCAATCACCACCGATGCAGCCACCAGCAAGTGACTGCCCATCACCACAAACGCGATACCACCGACCAGGGCGCACAGACGCAGCAGCAGCGGTCCGATGTTGTTTGAGCCCTCACGGCGCCTGGATGGACGATAGGCAAAGCCCTGGCCGGACTGACGCAGTAGAACCACCAGGTACATCAGCAACCCGGTCAGCAGTATGGCGCCATCGAGAGCGGTCAGCACGCCATTGGCTGAAAGCACGAACACCAGGGCGCTGGCGGCGATCATCAGCGGGATTTCCAGGCGCACCAGCTGGCGGGTGACGCGCAGGGGAATAATCAGCGCACACAAGCCCAGCGTTACCAGCACATTGAAGATATTGCCGCCTACGACGCTGCCCACGGTGATGTCGGCGCTGGAGGTGAATGCCGCTTGCAGGCCCACGGCCATTTGCGGCGCGCTGCTGCCCAGTGCGACGAACGTCAGGCCAATGAACAGCGGACGTATACCCAGCGTGGTCGCCAGGCTCACGGCGGCACGAACCGAAAGTTGCGCGCCGATCAGCAGCAGCACCAGGCCAGTGGCCCATTGCAACAGGTTGGGTAGGGGCAGGGAGGAGAGTTCGAGAATTCGGGGCGTCCTTAGTCGACCAGACTTTGTACACGCACGGGCGCGGTGCCACTGCGCAGCATGCCCAGTTGCTCGGCCGCCTCACGGGAAACGTCAATTAGCCGTCCGCGAGTGTGCGGGCCACGGTCATTGATGCGCACGATAACGGTTTTGTCGTTGTTCAGGTTGGTCACCCGCACCTGAGTGCCAAAAGGCAGCCGACGATGAGCGGCGCTCAGGCCGTGTTGATCAAAGCGCTCTCCACTGGCCGTACGGTTGCCATGGTGTTGAGAGCCGTAATACGAAGCAGTGCCGGTTTCATCGTAACCGCGAGGGTCAATAACCCCCGTGGCGCAGCCGGCGAGCAGGGAGAGCAGAGCAGAGGCAGCGATAAGACGCAGCATGGGGTGCGATCCTTGGGTGTAGTTGCAGGTATGTAGGAGCGAGCTTGCTCGCGATCGGGTATATCAGCCGATAAATTTACCGACTGGCCCGACGCGATCGCGAGCAAGCTCGCTCCTACAGGTGGTTGTCGCCTGACGAAATCAACCCTCCAGCTTTTTCTTCAGCAGCTCATTGACCTGCTGCGGATTGGCCTTGCCTTTGGACGCTTTCATCGCCTGGCCGACGAAGAAGCCGAACATTTTGCCGCGCTTGGCTTCGTCAGCTGCGCGGTATTGTTCGACCTGTTCGGCGTTGCCTGCGAGCATCTCATCAAGCATCGACTCGATAGCGCCGCTGTCGGTGACTTGCTTCAGGCCGCGCTTGTCGATGACTTCATCGGCGCTGCCTTCACCATTGGCCATGGCTTCGAACACCATCTTGGCGATCTTGCCGGAAATGGTGTTGTCGGTAATGCGTTGCAGCATGCCGCCCAGTTGCTCGGCGCTGACTGGTGACTCTTCGATTTCCAGACCTTGCTTGTTCAGCAGGCTGCCCAGTTCGACCATGACCCAGTTGGCGGCCAGTTTGGCGTCACCGCTGATGCTCACGACCTTCTCGAAATAGTCAGCCTGCTCGCGGCTGGAAGCCAGCACGCTAGCGTCATAGGCCGAGAGACCGAACTGGCTCTGGAAGCGTTCGCGTTTCTGTGGCGGCAATTCCGGCAGAGTGGCGCGGGTTTCTTCGATGAACGAGTCTTCGATGATCACCGGCAGCAAGTCTGGATCGGGGAAGTAACGGTAGTCGTTGGCTTCCTCTTTGCTGCGCATGGCGCGGGTTTCGTCTTTGTTCGGATCGTACAGACGCGTTTGCTGGATGACCTTGCCGCCGTCTTCGATCAGGTCGATCTGACGCTGGATCTCGCTGTTGATCGCCTTCTCGATGAAGCGGAACGAGTTGACGTTCTTGATCTCGCAGCGGGTACCAAACTCAACCTGGCCTTTCGGGCGGATCGAGACGTTACAGTCGCAACGCAGGGAACCCTCGGCCATGTTGCCGTCACAGATGCCCAGGTAGCGAACCAGTGCATGCATGGCTTTGACATAAGCCACGGCTTCCTTGGCCGAACGCATGTCCGGCTCGGAAACGATCTCCAGCAGTGGCGTGCCAGCGCGGTTCAGGTCGATGCCGGTCATGCCGCTGAAGTCTTCGTGCAGGCTTTTGCCGGCATCTTCTTCAAGGTGCGCACGAGTGATACCGACGCGCTTGACCGTGCCGTCCTCAAGGGTGATATCCAGGTGGCCTTTGCCAACAATCGGCAATTCCATCTGACTGATCTGATAGCCCTTGGGCAGGTCCGGGTAGAAGTAGTTCTTGCGGGCGAACACGTTGTGCTGACCGATCTCGGCGTCTACCGCCAGACCGAACTTCACGGCCATGCGCACGGCTTCTTTATTGAGCACCGGCAGAACACCCGGCATGCCCAGGTCAACCAGGCTGGCCTGGGTGTTGGGCTCGGCGCCGAAAGCGATGGAGCTACCGGAGAAAATCTTCGATTGGGTCGAAAGCTGGGTGTGAATCTCCAGCCCGATGACAACTTCCCATTGCATGTGTTTTCTCCTTAGAAGCCGCTAGGCGCGCGCAGATGCCAATCGGTGACTTGCTGATACTGGTGAGCAACGTTCAGCAAGCGGCCTTCCTGGAAATACGGGGCGAGCAATTGCACGCCCACCGGCAGCCCTTCGACAAAACCGGCTGGCATGGACAAGCCCGGCAAGCCCGCGAGGTTGGCGGTGATGGTGTAGAAGTCTTCCAGATATTCGGCAATCGGGTCGTTGGTCTTGGCGCCGATTTTCCAGGCCGGGTTAGGCGTGGTCGGGCCGAGGATTACGTCCACTTCGGCGAAGGCAGTCATGAAATCGTTCTTGATCAGGCGACGGATTTTCTGCGCCTGCAGGTAGTAAGCGTCGTAATAGCCAGCGGACAGCGCGTAGGCACCGACCATGATCCGGCGCTGTACTTCCGGTCCGAAACCTTCGGCACGAGAGCGTTTGTACAGATCGGTCAGGTCTTTCGGGTCTTCGCAGCGGTAGCCGAAACGCACGCCGTCGAAACGCGACAGGTTCGACGAGGCTTCAGCCGGGGCGATCACGTAGTAAGCCGGGATGCCGTGTTGCAGGTTCGGCAGGCTGATTTCCTTGACCACGGCACCGAGCTTTTCCAGCTCCTTGACGCTTTGTTGCACCAGATCAGCAATGCGCGAGTCGAGACCGGCACCGAAGTATTCTTTCGGAATGCCAATGCGCAGGCCTTGCAGTGATCCATTCAGGCTGGCGCTGTAATCAGGCACAGGTTCGTCGATGCTGGTGGAATCCTGCGGGTCGAAACCGGCCATGCCTTGCAGCAGCAGGGCGCAGTCTTCGGCCGTTCGGGCCATCGGGCCTGCCTGATCAAGGCTCGACGCGTAGGCGATCATGCCCCAGCGCGAAACACGACCGTAGGTCGGCTTCAGCCCGGTCAGGTTGGTCAGTGCGGCTGGCTGGCGAATCGAGCCGCCGGTATCGGTGCCGGTCGCGGCAGGCAGCAGGCGCGCCGCAACAGCAGCGGCCGAACCACCGGACGAGCCGCCAGGCACGTGCTCAAGGTTCCACGGGTTTTTCACCGCGCCGTAATGGCTCGACTCGTTGGCCGAGCCCATGGCGAATTCGTCCATGTTGGTCTTGCCCAGCGTGACGGTGCCAGCAGCGGCCAGTTTCGCGACCACGGTGGCGTCGTACGGCGCTTTGAAGTTGTCGAGCATCTTCGAGGCGCAGCTGGTGCGGATACCCTGGGTGCAGAACAGATCCTTGTGGGCCAGTGGGGCACCCAGCAGGGGATTGTTCTCACCGGCAGCGCGACGGGCGTCAGCAGCTTGCGCCTGGGTGATCGCCAGGTCCTCGGTCAGGGTGATGAAGCTGTTGAGCTGCGGGTCGAGCTGCGCGATGCGCTTGAGCAGGACACGGGTCAATTCTTCGGAAGAAAACTTTTTATCGGCGAGTCCGCGAGCGATCTCGGCCAGAGTCATTTGATGCATTGAAGGCACATTCCCTTAGTCGATGACTTTTGGAACCAGATAAAGGCCGTCTTGGACCGCTGGTGCGATGGCTTGATAGGTTTCCCGGCGATTTCGCTCGGTCACCACGTCTTCGCGCAGCCGCTGGGACGCTTCAAGGGGGTGAGCCAGGGGTTCAATACCGGTGGTATCGACCGCTTGCATCTGGTCAACCAGCCCGAGAATGCTATTAAGTGCTTCGGTAGTACGCGGGATATCGGCGTCATTCAGGCCAAGTCTGGCCAGATGCGCGATCTTTTCCACGTCGGAGCGATCAAGCGCCATGGGGTTCTCCAGTGGAATGCATACGGAAGGTATCCGTGTGTTAGATTGAGGAACACTATCGCATTTCTACGGTCATAAGGCCGCGAACGTCTAGGGTCATGCTCGGAAAAACCGCTAATTTAACATATTGGCTCCTTGCCCAAAATCCCTGTCGTTGTTAGAGTTTGCCGCACTTTTTTACCCACGCGTTCCCTAGGGTCCCTTTCCCATGTTCAAGAAACTGCGTGGCATGTTTTCCAGCGATCTGTCTATCGACCTGGGCACTGCCAACACCCTTATTTACGTGCG